>VOFC01005305.1_pt1 | contig 21325 bp, 41 predicted proteins | sample 5384161 | NCBI WGS metagenome assembly VOFC01 (sample SAMN12384722, study PRJNA508395) | human gut metagenome | isolation source: healthy gut B | host: Homo sapiens
TATTTTGATTGTTTAAACTTTTTTATTATCAAACAGGTAATAACTATTTTCATTAGTTTTACCTTTGCCTTCTAACATATACAATTCCTGAGGTGTAAATTCTACACCAGTTCTATATAAATAATCGGTTTTTTCCTATTATTTTTGAAAAATCATATTCATCTGAAGTATAAGCAAATGCGGTGCTATTATCAGATAATTGTAAAGCTTTTGAATTTCTAAAATTCAAATACTTCTTAACATCCTTGAATTCGGAATACTCGTTTATCTTTTCATCCTTAATATCTGAATTTCTAGATATATTAGTAACCTGAAATCCTTTTTTATAATCAACTTTATTTCGAGAATAATAATAAGTGTTAAAATCTTGCGTTACAGCCTTATCACCACTTCTAAATGGTCTTAATGGAGGTAACCATCTATCAATTTTTGCAAAAATAATCTTTCATCTGTTTCATAATCTAAATAAAACTTTCTAAATCCTTCATATGAATTTTTGAGACATAATACTATCTGGCATTAAAAACGCCAAAACTCCATCTTTAGATAACCAATTTGTCGCAGTAACATTCGCAATTAATGCACAAATGTTTAATTGTGTACCACCAAATCGTCCTGCACCAGAGAAAAATATGTTTAATATTACATAACTCTTTAATCTTATTCGCATAAGCTCCTGGAAGATGTTCCCACTTTACCCATGGAGGATTACCAACAATTAAATCAAATTCATTTAACCTGGCAATTAGCATGAAATTTGTTGCAATTCTTATCCAAATACCATCCCAATTATTTTCATGAAGCATTACAAGACTTTCACACATGTCTTTTACTTTATCCATCAATATCTTATTATTCTTTTCTTCATCGATAAATTGATCTGTAATAACATCAAATAATAGATCAGGCATATTTACCTTAACACATGATTGCAATTGGCTCATTATGATTTCAAATTCTGGAAGCATAACATATCTTTGGGTAAAACAACATCAAATGCCTTTTTAGATTATTTACAGAATATTTATAACATTTTGTTCCATCTAAACTTATTTCTTCTGCTAAGATAGCAGAATCTCCCAAAAATACTGGAATATCAATATCGTGTAGGTTTCCAAAAGGTTTTAATGCCAAATAGTAACCTACTCTTGCTGATAATACAGAAAGTGGATTTATATCAATGCCATATACTCTTTTAACAATATCTTCTTTTAAATTTTCTTTTTTCTTTATAGGTCATTGTTTGAACATTTTTATCGCCAACTATTTCTTTAATTGACTCTATTAAAAAAAAATCCCAGATCCACAACAAGGATCTATTACTTTCCATGATTTTCCTTTTGGCAACATTTCAACGCCCTGTTTAACAACATAGTTTGCAAGCCATTTTGGTGTAAAATATTCACCCATTGAATGTCTAATTGACTTTGGAATGATGCTCATATACAAATCTTTAAATATGTCTATTGGTTCATAATAAACATTAAATGAGAAAGAAGAATATTGATCTATACATTTAACAATTTTAATAATTTCTTGCCAAAATTCTTTATTCCATTGTTTTTGATCTGAATACCATGAAAAAAAAGTCTCCTTCAAGGAAGTTATTTATATTACTACTTCTATATGAATAACCATCTTCCATTTTTTTCAAAGAAAGTTTGCATTTCATTTGATGTTATATTTGATAAATCATAATAATTTTTTGTTAAGTCGTTGTAATCAAGTCTATCAATAACCTTGCATGCAATTAATTTTACAATTATTGCATAAGTTGTTTGTAATGCATATAGCGCCATATATTCACTGTTTGTATCATTTATATCATCATTAAATATAAGTGATAAATCTTTACGTCTTTTTTTTCAATATCATTGCTTTTCCCATTATCTTCGACGGATAAATGCATCAATGACTGCCATTCGCAAAAAAAGCATATTTGTCTTGTCAGTCATATTACTATTTAAAGTGTTATACAAAGTTAAAGCTACATCTTTTGAAATAGAAGGCGCAATTAAATCTACTGAGAAATCTTTTAAAATATTCAATGGCACAAACCTTTTGTATCATTAGCAACAATAGCTTTAATAATTGTATCTATATCATTTACTGTTATTGGCGAAAGAGCTGTATTTTTTACTTCATCATTAGAAAAAACAAAATATGATATTTTTATACCATCTGTTAAAATGGCATTATATTTAACCCCACTATTACAATATAATGCATTTAAGTAATCAATAGTTTGAGCTGATGCAGTTAAATATTGCTCCTTTGTTTTTAGTTTTGAATAATGTTTATACTCAATTATTAAATTATTAACAACAGCATCTAATCTTCCGTTACCAGATTTTCTATTTGTTAAATTTCCAAACTTATGATTAATACCATCAAGTGTTTGTTCCTTAGTTATATCCAATTTTAACCCGGTTTTTGATTTAATTAAATAATATAATTTTTTTCAAATATCGAAGCTGTAGTTGCTTCACTATTAGAATTAGCTGAGTCACTCATAATTTCAGTTCTTAATTTATCAATATCTGTTTTGTATTCTCCACTATCGAACCAATCATTAATTTTCTTTGACTTATTGTCCATTCTATCTACCTCCCATATTATTTGCTTAGAAATTTTTTACGTAAATTTTCATTTTATTTATTATATTAATAACCCATGGTTGAAGAAAATATCTAGCATACATCATATTATCAAAATCAAAATCAACAGCTTGAGTACCTCCTGCCAATGATATAAGACAAAAATAAGATAATTCACTTGTTAAGCCATCGTTTACAGGCAATTGCAATGTATGTGTTTCCTCTTTTAAAAACGCCTTTATCAATTTAACTTTTGTTTTATCAGAATTTTCTAAATACTTAATTCTGTTTTTTTCTAACCTACTTTCTTCTATTCTTTTCTTAATAATTTTAAAGATTTTTATTATTAAGATTACTAACAATAATGAAATAGCTATTAAAAAAATTATTCCTATAACAAATCCATATTTATCTCTAAATTCAACCATATATAATTTTTTTTAAAGTATGCTCAGGTATAAAAAAAGAATTAAACCAGAAAAAAGTGAGATACTGGCAAGTATGCTAGGTGGCAATTTTAATAATTCTATCCAATCCTTTACTGATGTCATATTATACCTCCAAAGAAAATTTCATATAATTTATTATATCATAGATTCAGCAATTTTTACCGACTTAAGTTATATTATTTATTATTACAATTTAAAATTTAATTTCCATTCAAGATATTCATCATCAGATACATCATAGTTTTTCTCCTTTCTCTCATTTTTCTTCCATTCTTGAATTCCATTATAAACATTCATGTTTTTTATGATTTACCAGAAAAAAGAATCCATTTCAATATTAAATTGATAATATGGAAACTCTTCTTCTAGCCACATTTGATAATAAATCTCATCTATCGGATTAGTGAAATCATATTTTCTAATTGCATCTACACTTACTTCAAATAGTTCTGCTAATTCCTCTAATCTACTTGGACTTGGACTAGTGGTATTATTTTATACTCACAAATTGTTTTATTTGGTTCTCTACCTCCAAATCCAAAATAAGCTGCCACATCTTCTTTAGTCATATGCCTGACTTCCCTAATGTACTCAAGTCTGGCTCCTTGAGACATATTCTTTAAATTAGGTTTAATGTAAAATATTCTATCTACCTCCATTTCATTTTACTTTTTCACCAACAAAAAAAAAGTAGTCCTAACCTTATTGCTACTTTTTGGCTTAAAAGTATAATACTTTAGTATCACGCTACCCAACTAATTTTTTATTCTATAAATATATTTTCCTCCTCCGTTTTTTTTCTTTTATTCCAACGAAAAAAAGAACCTTTTGGTTCTTTGATTTTTTATTTATTGAGTGTGTTCTCACTCTATTTTTGGCGGGACTTGATAGCAGCTTGTGCAGCAGCAAGACGCGCTACTGGAACTCTAAAACATAATCAAGTCCAACATTGTGATAGAATTCTATTGATTGTAGGATCTCCACCATTTTCTCCACATACTCCTAAATGAATATCAGGTCTTGTAGATTTTCCTAATTTAACAGCTGCCATTTCAATTAGTTTTCCAACACCTTTTTGATCAAGTGTTTTAAATGGATCTTCTTCATAGATCTTTTTGTCATAATATGATGGTAAGAACTTACCAGCATCATCTCTTGAGAATCAAATGTCATTTGAGTTAAATCGTTTGTTCCAAATGAGAAGAATTCAGCTTGTTCAGCAATTTCATCTGCAGTTAATGCAGCTCTTGGAATTTCAATCATAGTACCAACTTTGTATTCAAGTTCAATACCAGTGCTGCTTTTCTTCATCAGCAGTTTGAGTAACTACATCTTTAACATATTTTAATTCTTTAATGTCTCCAACTAATGGAATCATGATTTCAGGAACAACATTCCAGTCAGCATGTTTTTTCTTAGTATTTATTGCAGCTCTTATAACTGCTTTAGTTTGCATTTTTAGCAATTTCAGGATAAGTTACTGCTAAACGACATCCACGATGTCCCATCATTGGATTAAATTCATGTAAAGATGCAATAATTTCTTTAATTCTTTCAACTGATTTACCTTGAGCATCAGCAAGTTTTTTAATATCTGCTTCTTCAGTTGGAACGAACTCATGAAGAGGTGGATCAAGGTAACGAATTACTACTGAATCACCTTCTAGAGCTTCATATAAAAGCTTCAAAGTCACTTTGTTGATAAGGCAAAATTTTATCAAGTGCAGCTTCTCTTTCTTCTAAAGTATCAGCACAAATCATTTCCCTAAATGCAGCAATTCTATCTTCTTCGAAGAACATATGCTCAGTACGGCAAAGTCCAATACCTTCAGCACCAAGTTCATGAGCTTTTTTAGCATCTCTTGGAGTATCAGCATTAGTTCTAACACGAAGTCTTCTAAATTTATCTGCCCAAGACATAACTCTTTCAAATTCCCCCACGATTGTAGCATCAACCGTTGGGATAATTCCATCATAAATGCATCCAGTAGTACCATCAATTGAGATATAATCTCCTTCATGGAATGTTTTTCCAGCAAGAGTAAATTTTTGTTTTCTTCATCCATCGCGATATCTCCACAACCAGAAACGCAGCAAGTTCCCATACCACGAGCAACAACTGCAGCATGACTTGTCATACCACCACGAACTGTTAAAATTCCTTGACTTGCTTTCATACCAGTAATATCCTCTGGAGAAGTTTCAAGTCTAACAAGTACAACTTTTTCTCCTTTTCCACCGATACCTTCTCTTTCAGCATCTTCAGCAGTAAAGACAATTTTTTCCGCATGCAGCACCAGGAGATGCACCTAATCCTTTACCAATTGGAGTTGCTTTCTTTAATGCATCAGTATCAAATTGTGGATGTAATAATGTATCTAAGTTACGAGGATCTATCATTGCAACAGCCTCTTCTTCAGTACGCATTCCTTCATCAACTAAATCACAAGCGATTTTTAAGGCAGCTTTAGCTGTACGTTTACCATTTCTAGTTTGTAACATATAAAGTTTACCATGTTCAACAGTAAATTCCATATCTTGCATGTCTCTATAATGACTTTCAAGAGTTGCACAAACTTCTTTAAATTGTTTAAATGCTTCTGGGAATTTTTTCTTCCATTTCAGAAATATGCATTGGAGTTCTAACACCCGCAACAACATCTTCACCTTGTGCATTAGTTAAGAATTCACCAAATAAACCTTTTTCACCAGTAGCTGGGTCACGAGTAAATGCAACACCAGTTCCACAGTCATCCCCCATATTACCAAATGCCATTGACTGTACATTAACTGCTGTTCCCCAAGAATATGGAATATCATTATCTCTTCGATAAACATTAGCTCTAGGATTATCCCATGAACGGAATACGGCTTTAATTGCTCCCATTAATTGAACTTTAGGATCACTTGGGAAATCTTCACCAATTTTTGATTTATATTCAGCTTTAAATTGATCGGCAAGTTCATGTAAATCTTCAGCAGTAAGTTCGACATCTAATTTAACACCTTTCTTTTCTTTCATCTTATCAATTAGTTGTTCAAAGTATTTCTTACCAACTTCCATAACAACATCAGAATACATTTGAATAAATCTTCTATAGCAATCCCATGCCCAACGAGGGTTTCCAGATTTTTCTGCTAGTACATTAACTACTTCTTCATTTAATCCTAAATTTAGGATGGTATCCATCATTCCAGGCATAGAAGCTCTTGCTCCAGATCTAACAGAAACAAGCAACGGATTTTCTTTATCTCCAAATTTCTTTCCTGTAATTTCTTCCATCTTAATAATGTATTCATTAATTTGACTTTGAATTTCATCATTAATTTCTTTTCCATCCTCATAATATTGAGTACATGCTTCGGTTGTGATTGTGAAACCTTGAGGAACAGGTAAACCTATATTAGTCATTTCAGCTAAGTTAGCACCTTTACCACCAAGTAAGTTTCGCATATCAGCATTACCTTCAGTAAATAAATATACGTATTTCATATCCATATCCTTTCCTATACTCCTTAATTATATCAATTAATTTTAAAATATAGCAAGAAAAAACACACGATTATCAAAAAACATAACCATGTGTTTACATTAAAATGAATCAATATTAATTCTAACGCGATTAATTCCCATATTATATGCAGCAGCTTGAATAAGTGTACGAATAGCTGAAGCCATTTTTCCACCTCGACCAATAACCACTCCCATATCACTTTCAGGTACAATAATTTCAAGTTGAATAATATCTTCATCTCCTAAAAATTCTTGAACTTTAACTAAGTCTGGTTCTTTAACTAAAGACTTAACTAAATTCTCAGTAAAAGCAATTAATTCACTATGCATAAATTATTTACCTTCTTTTTTAGTATTTTTGTATTTAGCCCAGATACCTTTTTTAGTTAATAGATTTTTAACAGTATCAGTTGGTTGAGCTCCATTATTTAACCATTTAAGAGCTTTTTCTTCATCAATCGTGATGCTTTCTTCTTTTTAACTGGATCATAAGTACCAACAGTTTCGATAAATCTACCATCTCTTGGGCTTCTTGAATCAGCAGCTACAACTCTATAAAAGGTTTTTGTTTAGATCCCATTCTTTTTAATCTTAATTTAACAGCCATCTTTTATGCCTCCTTTTTCTATAAGTATATTATCACAAGAAAAAAATCATGTCAACCTTTTTGGGTTGACATATAATTATTTATTTTCAGCATCTAATTCAGCAATTTTTTTTATCTATACTTTTAATTAAGTCTTCTGTAGAAATAAAATCATTTGTATCTAAATCCAAATTAAATTTTTTATATTATTATTGATAACAAATCTTTGTAAATCAAAAATATTAACTTTAGATTCTTCCAATTTTGGATATTCAGAAAAATAAGTTGGTACTTCTACTTCATCAATATTATCTTTAATAGTTTCATAACCATTGTCGCTAATCAATTTAATACCACTAGCATCAACTTTAAGAACATCGCTTAATTTAAGCAAGTACTTATCAGTTTTTTCAAGTAATGCATCAAGGTCTCTTGTACAAATACACACTTTCATCTTTCTAGAAATACAAGAACTTAACATATCAATTAAATTGTCACATTCTTTTATTAAATCAAAGTTATCTAAAATGAAATTAAATTTGTTTGTTAATTTTGTACTTACCAAAATTGTATATAATTGATTGATAAACATTGTTGCATATCTAGAAAGAGATGTTTCTTCATCTTTCACTATATAAAGAATATTGCTGTCTTTTTTCAAGTACATTGTTAAAATCAAATGTTGTTTTTATTAGTTAATACATTTAATTTTTCTCTTCCGATAAATAATCTTAATCGTTGTTTTGCAACTGATAAAATTCCTCCTTTAGTATCATTTGGTGCTAAAACAGTTGTAGAAGCAAAAAGTATATGCTTTTGAATCAGGATTTTTATCATTAAAATATTCTGTTAAGTAATCTTTTGCCCCAAATTTATTCATACCTTTATCTAACATTGAATTAATACTAGTTAAATTGATTTCATTTTCTTTTCCATCTTCAAATAAAGAAAGAACTAAACCTTTAAATAAATCTCCTGCTGTCATTGACCAAAATGGATCTTCATTAAAAGATTTATAATATATTATTTTTGCCAATCTTTCTATATGTTCTATTGCCCCATCTTTATCCCCACATTTATAAAGTTGATAAGGATATTCTAATGGATTCCATCCCTCACTTTTATCCATATTTCTTAAATTTATAATAATAACATTATAGTCATTTGATTTTTAGAGTATTATAATATTTATTTAAATATTCCTCTTTAGAATCTAAAATAAATAGACTTTTCAGAATTATCAATCATTTTTTCCACTAAAGGAAACATAACATTAGTAGTTTTTTCCAGCTGAAAGCTTTCCGTCCACTATTAAATTTCTATTAAAATTATATATTTTATCTATCATCATTTTTTTCCTCTTCTTAACACTTTACCATTTGTTTCTTTTTTCATTTACTTCAAGTTCGTCCTGCATAAACGATAACTTTTGATATTTTAGTTTTAGCAAATTTATTTTTTCTTTTATCTCGGATTTTTTTCTTTTCTAAGACATCAGCATTAATATCATCTCTACAATCAATAATTTCATCCAGTGAAAAATCCAAAGACTTAAGCAATTTAATAAGCTTTGCTTCTTCAACATTTGCATCACTATAGTATTTATAACCAGTGTATTTATCAGTTTCACTTGGAACTAAAAACACCATACTCAGCATAATATCTCAAAGTTCTAACCGGAATATTAACAATTTTGAAAACTCACCTATTTTATACATTTTTATCAGCTCCCTTTAATTCCAACTCTTCCTCCCAATTTAAATATTAACAGAGCAGTTGACTGCCAAGTCAAGAAAAAATTAGAAAAATAGTAAAATTTATAAGAATAATTTTTAGTTCCTATGTTATAACAATTGTTTGATGTATATTACCATAGTAAAAAAGTATATCAACCTTAACGTTGATATACTTTCCTACTTAACAATTGATTTTGGAATAACAACTACTGGTCTTATACCAAATCTCATAAAATTGGTAGTTGGAATTTCAGCAGATAATTCACCATCTGAGCTAACTGTATAAACTGTTTCAGAACCATTTTCAAATGGAGTCATCGTCCAATAAGATGTTGAGTATACCCAAGAATACTTGCTTCCCGCACATGTTGAATCAGCAACTGAACAGCCTAAAGATGTAAGTTCATCTTTTTGTGATTAATCTAACAGTATCATGATTGAAATCAACACCATTATATTTTAAGCCTTCAAGCTTGCCAATATACCCTGTAATATAATTGTCTTTAGCACTACTAGTTCCATAACTATTGCCATTTTCAGAATAAGCAACTACACCATTATGTCCAGTCATAGATGCATCTTGCAATCCTGTTTGTTCATTTCCATAAGGTACATATTCCTCTAAATCACCGTCATAACGACCACCAACATATAGATTGTATTTAGCAAGCATTGTATAGTTATCACCAGTATTATTAATGATATAGAAACATTCAGTATTTAAGCATATTTGATCTCCAATATTTGTTCCTGTTTTTGTAATAGTTGAATTATTATCAGTTCCTAAAGAATTTCTTTTCTACAGCATTAACTTGAAGTGTACAAGTATATTCCTCAGTTACATTTTCCGTTGCTGTTTTAATAAGTTTAATTACAAAAGTTCCTGTCATAGATTCCTTAGCTTTTATAACATTTGTTTTTCCATCTAAATCATTTTCAATAGTTGTGTATTTAGTAGTTGTATTGGCTTTTGGTCCACAAACAACCTTAACTTCTGCATCATAATTGCTTGAATTGTTTGTTATTTTGTATCCAAACAAATTGACTTGATTTAAAGTCTTTAACTCCTTTGTTTCAAATGTTAATGTTTTCTTTGTTGAATCAACAACAGAATTATAAACATCTTCTCCATCTCTACTTGCTGCTGTAAATATAACATCAAAATCATCATTATTTTCTGAAATAGTTGTACTTCCGTTTATTATCAATGTTGTTGAAATTGCCGCAAATCAATACTCATTAAAATAATGGTTGCTATCAATAAACTTTTTTCTTCATAATTTTTCCCTTCCTACTTTATAATTTTACAACATTTTATTATCTAGGATTTATAAAATTTACCAACTTACTGCTATTTTACATTTATTTACAAAAAAAAGACATAGTAAGCATTATCCTGTAACTATATCTTCTCCAGCGACTAAAGAATTCATCGCATTTTTAATTGTTGTAACTGTCGATTCCTCAGGAGCCATAACATAAGCAATTGCAGATCCTGATGAATAGCAAGCCCCTCTAGAATCAGTTCCATTTGCACTTAACTTAGTAAATTTCCATCCACTTGTTCTATTCATTTGTTTTTTTATAAATTTAATCATTTCATCACTAGTCATATTAGTGCTCACTTTTTTATCAAGAGAATTTAACAAAGAATTATACTTTGTAATAATACTTGGACTCATAGCTTTATTAATTATCGCTTCAAGAATCATCATTTGATTTTCTCCTCTTGCTCGATCACCAGCTGCAAATGTATGTCTATGTCTTGCAAGCGCTAAAGCTTGTTCACCATTAAGCTTTTGTTTTCCTTTTTTGTAAACAAATTAATTTATCACCAAATTCTCTTTTTAGAATTTTGTTCACAGAAATTTTTTTAGGAACATCAACTTCAATTCCATTTAAAGAATTAACAATACTTACAAAAGATGTAAAATTAACTCTCGCATAATAATCAATTTTTTCATCATATAAATCCTCTAAAGTATGTAAAGATTCTTCTACACCATATATACCTGAATGAGTAAGTTTATCCATTTGACCTTTAGAATGAAGACGTACATAATAATCTCTAGGAGTAGAAACCATTAATATATTTTTAGTTCTTGGATTAACACCAATTATCAAGTTAACATCACTTCGAGCTTTATTTTGTACTGAACCACTTGTATCTATTCCACTTATATACATAAAGAATGTGTCTTTAGTAATATCTTTATTACTTTTAATGGTTTTTACAGTTGTCTCTATTTTAAAAGACTCAATCTTTTTTTAATTGATTATAAGCATCATTATCTTCTTCTTTCAAAATATCTTCTCTAGAAATTTGCATGATAATTGCATCATATGTTCCGTTTTTAAATTTACTTAACAACTCATTTTGTTCATCTACTTTATGATAAGAAAAATCAATCTCTTTATCTATTTTATCAAGAACTTGACCTATTTTATTTTCATCTTCTGCTGCTAAATATCCAAAAGATTTCTCACTTAAATCTTTTAAACTATTATATTTACTACTTTTTTAAAAACGTAGATACCATATTCATCAATTCTTTTACCATTATCATTAATATTCTTTATAAACTCAATCGTATTTTGCACCATATTGCAAGAATATTACCTCTAAAATCATTATTAAAATAGTAAATAAAAGTAATGCCCTCTTTAACCAAATCCTTAATCTACTATTTAACAAAAATGTTATAAATAAAACAATAAAAACAATAAAAAATCCTGAAATTAATAAAATATTTAAAGGAAATATATCATTATATATTGCAAAAGAAAAAGCCACAACTGTTAAAACAATAAATATAAAAAGAAAATATCTTATAAAATAACGGATGACGCTTGTTTTTTTTTTTTTAACTTTTTTTTTTCAGAAGAATCATTTAACTCTACTTTTTCCACAATTCTACACCTCTTACTAATTTTAACATATAATCTTTTTTATATTATAATAACCATACAAGATTGATAATTTATTTTACACTTAGTTAATTGTTTCTTTGATTCTTCTTATAACTTTTTTTTCTATTCTTGAAATATAACTTTGAGATATGCCTAACATTGTTGCAACCTCTTTTTGAGTATATTCTTTAGTGTTATTAAGTCCATATCTTAATGTCATAATAAGTTTTTCTCGGTCATTTAACATATTAAGTTCACTAGCCAAATATTTTGCATCTTGTTTTTACTAACATTTTCTAAAACTATATCTTCATCTGTTCTAAAACATCTTCTAAAGCTAAAGTATTTCCTTCAGCATCATAGTTTAAGGTTTCTTCCAAACTAACTTCTACCTTTTTCTTCTTATTTTTTTCTTAAAAAACATGAGTATTTCATTCGATATACAACGAGATACATATGTGGCTAGTTTAATATTCTTATCTGCTTTATAGGTATTAATTCCTTTGATTAACCCAATTGAACCAATAGATACCAAATCCTCTATATCATAACCAGTATTTTCATACTTTTTAGCAAGAAAAACAACTAAACGAAGATTATGTTCTATAAGTTTATCTCGAGCAACTTTATCACCTTCACTGCTTCTAAGAGCAAGTTCGTATTCCTCTTTCTTTACTAAGTGGTGGTGGCAAAATATCCGTACTTCCAACAAATAAGCAAGAATCTGCTCTTTTAAAAACCTCAATATTCTATTTATAATACTTTTTTAACATGTTATCTCTCCTCTTATATTCTCATTCAAAATAATATCAATATTATTTTTTAACACTGATTCATCAATTAATCCCAGTAAAACATTAACTTCTTTTTAGAATTAATATAAACCTTATCAACCTTTACACATTTTAAAATTGCTTCATTATTTATTACTTTATATGGTACATAAAATATTTTATGACTCTTAAAACTAATTTTATTATTAACCATAATTACAGGTAAATTTGTTATAGGATCAATTAAATTATTTCCAGTATCCATATAACCTTTTAAATTATATGTATTATCTTTATCAATAATTATGCAATCATATATTTTTTTAAATCAACTTTGTACTTTCTCATTGCATATATATATATTCCTAAAATTATTGGAGATATTATAATCATCATAACAATGTTAACTTTATAAGCACTTCCAGTTAACATATATTGACATCCTCCAATAATAATTGTAATTACATAAAAAAAAAGTATTTTCAACAATATTTTTATTTCCAAAAGTAAATATAATCATAATTAGACTTAAGATAAATTTAAAAAATAAAAGAACTATATTATTAAGCCGAATAAACAATGTACATATACTAAAGATACCGATAAAAGAACCTATAAGAATCCTTTTTAAAGGAGTATTTCTTTTCAAAAGAATAGATGTTGAAGTTAATATTAGAAAATCATATATAAAATTTATTAAAATTATTAAATCAATATACACTTTCATATCATCACCAATTTAATTTTATATTAAACAATCTAAATATATTGTCAAAACAGCAAAAAAAAAGAAGATAATTTTATCTTCTTGGTCCATGAGGTTCATGAGGTTCATCATGAGGTGGAGCAAATGGTGGTTCTGCATTTACTCTTCGAACGTCATCAAACTTGTTATAAAAGCTTTTTGTTCCATAATGTCCATACATATAATCGTAATATTTACGATACTCTTCTTGTTCCTTATCAGGTTGTTTATCAGTTTTATTAGCATCAGTTTGATTTTTCTCAGCTGCTCTTTGACTACTTTTATACTCAGCATCTTCTCTATATCGTTGCATTTTTTTTTTTTCTAATTCATCATCTAAACTTTTAGATGCAATTTTCGAATATTCATAAAACGCATAACTATTTTGATTTTCTCTAATATACGCAAGCAAAGCATCTCTCTCTTCTTTTTTAGATAAATCAACAGGAACAACATTACCATCTTTATCATAATCAAAAGTTATATTAATATAATCAAAGATACGATAATTCGCATTGTATGGATTATCTTTATCAAAATCATATTCCAAACCAGATGAAATTTCTGCTTTAGGAACATATCCATAATATATCTCATCTTGTTCTCCAGGTCTTTTTGTCATATACATATAGTTTTTATTTAATTTGCCATCTTTTAATTTAGGTCCAATACAGATTTCCCCAGAACCATTTGCTTTTGAAGCAAACAATCTAGGTTGATATAGATATATAGGCCTTACAACCATTTTATGATTTTCATCAAAACATCTCAAAGTTCCTTTTAATACAACATCTTTATTAATATCAAATTGAAACTCTTCACGTAAATTTAATTCAAAGACTTTATCCTTATTTTTAAACCAACAAAAGAAATTCTTTTTTTCTTATCAATCATGTTTGCTAAATTACGTTTTTTTTGCTGCCTCTTCTTGATATTCTGGTGAACGCTCTAACTCATCTTGTCTAGCACGTTGTTCATTTCTTGTTTTTTTCGTAATGTGCTGCAATAAAATATGGAACATTTTTAAAACAAATAATCCACCAGCAATTGCTACCATTCCAAGAACTGTTGCAGTAAATGGATCCATATTATCACTTCCTCAACTAAATAATATTATATTTTACATACCAATGTCAATAAATTACAACTGGTTGACATCATTTTTCTTTATATTCAATTAAATGATCATCAACATTACTAATCGATTCAAACTTTTTACTTATTTTATCTGTAGTAGTATGAATATCTTTAACTTCATTAGAAACAGAATCAATACTCTTAGAAAGTTTATCCCAACGTTCTTTATATCTTTTAAATTCAATTCCCAATTTATTTAACTCTTCATGAATTACTTTTGTATATTTATCTCTTTCAATATTCTTTTAAAATCATACTAATCGTAGATAAAGTAGACATTAATGTTGTTGGACCACAAATCCATACTTTTTTATTGTATGCATAGTTTAAAAGATCAGAATGATATGCATTTATTTCAGCAAATATTGCTTCAGCCGGTAAAAACATTATAGCTTCATCAGAAGTTACACCATTTATAATATACTTATTAGATATATCATCAATATGTTTTTTACATCAGTCTTAAATTGTTTAAAAGCAAGTTCTCTTTCTTGTTTAGAATTGCTAGTATTTGTCATCTTTTCATAGTTTTCTAAAGGAAATTTAGAATCTATACATATTGTGCCTAAAGGAGATGGTGCAAAAATAACTGCATCACTTATATATCCATTTGGTAAATGATATTGAATATCATAAACACTTCTTTTTTCTCCAAATATATTAGTCAATATATAATTTAAATTTACTTCTCCAAAAGTACCACGTGTCTTTTTGTCAGTTAAAACACTTTGTAAACTTATTATATCCTTTGATAAATCATCAATGTTTTTTTGAGCTTCATCAATTTTAGAAAGACGTTCAAGAACTGATGTAAACGTTTTATTAGTTTTTCTAAGTTCTCATCCAACTTTTCATTTACTTTATCATTAATGTGATTAAGCTTATTTTCAACCTTTTCATTCAACTCAGAAAAATCTTTAATCAACTCACGAGCTAAATCATATTTAAAATCTCCCATATTTTTAGTTAAATCATTTTTAAAGTTCGCAAGTTCACCAACTAAATTAACTTCGTTTGTTTTATCCTTCTTAGAAATTATTAAACTAACTATAACAAGAACTATTAAAACAACTAATAAACCAATTATTACATATTCCATAATACACCTCTTAATCTAAATTTAAATATTTATTAACAATTTTACTTATAATAAATGCAAGTCCCATCATTATAACTATTTTAAGTAAATATTCTGGATGAGTTAAACATTCTATTAGAGTTGTTCCAATATAACCCCAGAAATAAACCATAAATACTTTTCCTATCATCATACTTATCATATATTTTTTTCTACTCATGTTGGATAATCCTGCTGCTATATTTACAGCAAATGCAGGTGTAAAAGGAATAGCAACAAGCATAGCAAGAGATGCAGTACTCATAGTATCAACATATTCCATGAGTTTATCCAGTTTTCCTTCTCCTTCTTATTTAAAAATTTATCAACAAACCATTTTCTAAATCCACTTCTAATTAAAAAGAAAATGACAAGAAACAACCTAAAGAGTAAATATCCAACTTATAAAAAGCCAAAAAAGGAACCAAATGCATAAAAAACTAAAGTTACAAATACACACAACGGCAAAACAGGAAGAATTGAGTCAACTGTTATAAGTAAACAGCTTATCAATGCTCCCCCATATACCTAAATTGGATAAAAATACTTCAATCCATGAATCTAAGTTGGTTAATATTTCGTTTACACTCATCAAAACTATATCCATTTTAATCACACACCCATTATATAATAAAACAACATTTAAATCAATTGAGTTACATCATAACCTTTAAGTTCTAAAAAACACTCACTACTTCCTTACTTTTAATACCATGTTTACATTTAAAAAATATCTTTTATGCTTGCTTAAATACTTTTCCGGTTCATAGATTAGCTTTTGATAGGAATATATTCTATATCCAAATCAATAAGTATTCCATCTCCCTTATAATCATTTAATCTTAATCTTTTCATAGTATATTATATGTTTAAGAGCTTACTTATGCTATAATTATTGTAAGCATTTGGAGGTTATTTATGTATAAATTTGGAAACATATTGATTGGAAAAAAACGAATCAAATGAAGCAACTTTACTTTTAAGCAAAAGCAAATAGACATGGGCTTATTACTGGTGCAAGTGGAAGTGGTAAAACAATTACTTTAAAAGTTTTAGCAGAAGGTTTTTCAGAAGCTGGAGTTCCGGTATTTTTTAAGTGATGTTAAAGGTGATTTGGCTGGAACTATAAAAAAGAAGGAATAATTAATGATAATATAAAATCAAGAATTAACACTTTAAATATTGAAGACTTTAAAACTCAAAAATTTCCAGTTGCATTTTTAGACGTATATGGAAAAAACGGATGTAATATTCGAACTACAATTAAAAGATATCGGTTCAAAACTTTTATCAAAAATGCTTAATTTAACGGATACTCAAGGAGGTGTTTTAGCTATAGCTTTTAAAATAGCTAAAGATGAAGAATTAGACTTAATAGATTTAAATGATTTAAAAGCAATATTAACCTATATTGGTGAAAAAAGAAAAAGAATATTCACTTACATATGGAAATGTTACTTTGCAAAGTATTGGTTCAATTCAAAGAAATATTTTATCTCTTCAAGAAGAAGGCGGGGATTTTTTCTTTTGGTCTTCCTGCTTTTAATATAAAAGATCTGATTCACTTTTTGATGTTAACACTGGTTTTGGAAATATTAACATATTTGATGCTCAAACATTATTTCAAAAGCCAACTTTATATGCAACAATCATGCTATGGATATTAACTACAATTTATAATGAATTTCCAGAAATCGGAGATACTGAAAAACCAAAACTTGTTTTATTTTTTGACGAATCTCATCTAATATTTAATGAAATGCCAGAATACTTAACAAAACAAATAATTCAAATAGTTAAACTTATTCGTTCAAAAGGTGTAGGAATTTATTTCATTAGTCAAAGCCCAAGCGATATACCAACAGAAATCTTATCTCAACTTGGAAATAGAATACAACACGTCTTAAGGAGTTATACTCCAACTGATGAAAAAAGCAATTAAAGCTGCTTCTGATTCATTTAGAAAAAATCCAAACTTTAACACTGCTGAAGTTATAAGCACATTAAAAACCGGAGAAGCTCTTATATCTCTTCAAAATGAAGATGGAGAACCAACTATAGTCGATAAATACATTATAGTACCACCACAAAGTATGATAGGAACAATCACTGATATAGAAAGAGATAACTACATTAAATCAACTTGGTTGTATGGAAAGTATGAAGAAAAACTTAACCTCACTTCAACAAAAGACATATTAAATGAAAAATTAAAGAAAGAAAAAGAAGAACCATTAAAAAAACTAGAGCAAAAGCAAAAAAAATCAACAATGGAAAAAGCAACAGAAAGAGTTATTACTAACACAGCTTCATCATTTGGAAGAAAACTTGGTAACTCATTATTTAAAAATTTATTCAAATAAAAGACATTATAAAAGAGCCAAACGGCTCTTTTTACATTAACAAAATAAAAATAGCGAGATATTATATCTTGCTATTCTTCAAAAAAAATCATCAAAGAATGCATCATCTGAAACATCACTATCAGGTATTACTTTTGCCGAAGTATCTACAGTTATTGATGGCTCTTCTTTCTTTTGGTCCTTAACTTCATTATTATCCATTTTTGTTACTTTTGTTGGATCAATAATTCCCGTTAATTGTTTATTTTCATTCATTAATTCATCAAATGATTTAACAGGTTCTGAAGCCATCGGTTTTATATCTTTAGTTTCATCATCCAAATGAATTTCTTCAACCGAGTTAACTACAGAAACATCTTCACTCTTTTCGGTTGTTGATTTATTTGAGTTTTCAAACGGATTTGAAATAACTTCTTCTTTCTTTTCAAATGGATTTTGAACAGGTGCTGCAAATGGATTAAACACTTCCTTATTATCATTAATTGAAGGAGTGTTTCCTCCTATAGAGTTTTTCTTGTTTTTCTTGAGCTTCAAGTTCTGCTAGTTTAGCATCTATTCGCTTAACCATTTCATCAACATCAAATGTTGGAAGTTTTGGTTTAACAGGATCTTCCGTTTTCAATTCAGCTGGTTTTGTTGCTGTAGTAGCTGCTGCTGCTTTTGCTTTTTCTTCTTCAGCTTTTTAGCATTTCTTGCAGCCATAAACTCTTCAAATGTTGGAATTTTTGGAGCATCTCCTCCACCAAACGGATTTCCAAAAGGGTTATTAAAAGCACCACTTTTACCATCATCTTTAATATTTTTCTCTTTTTAACGAATTCTTTTACATCAAATAATTTTATTTCTTTTATTTCTCTAGTTGGAAACTCAGCTTTACCAAATTCCGAATCTCCCCAGTCAGTATCAAATCCTTGTTTTAGTTTAGTTCTAAAAGGATTCATACGATTTCTTAAAATTATAACTTCATTCATTTTTAACTTTTGTAAATCAGATACGGTAACTAATGGTTGTGAAGCTGTTTTATCATCTTTTTTAGATTTAACTTCTCCACATAACTTAGAAATTTCTTCTAATGCAGCCAATTCAGTTGTTAAAAGATACATCAAATTACCACAGTTAGAACGAATAGTTTCCGCATCTTCTTTTCCATAAACTTCATTTAATTGAGCAAAATTTTGAATAATAAATGTAAATCTTATAGCTCTAGAACGAGCAGCAGTAACCATTGTTGTAACATCTTTCAAAGGTGGCATATTAGCAAATTCATCCAATATAAAATTTGTTCTATAAGGAAGTTTTCCACCATTTGCTTGAGCAACATCAATTAAAGTTTCATAACATTGTTTTATAAAAATTGTTGCTAAAGCATGATAAGTTGTTTTTCATCATGTATAATCATAAATACTGCTGTCTTCTCTTGACCAATATCTCGCATATTAAAATCTGAATAAGCAAGCATTTCCGATAATTGTTCACGAGAAGCAAAAAAGACGAATCTTTTGACGGAATACAGAAAGAATACCACCTCTTGTGTCCGTTGGAGAATTAATCGTGTTACTTGCAAATACATATGGACTTGATGATTCACCTTTTAAAGTAAAATACTCTTTAATATATGTCGAATTACCAGGAAGTTTTTCTTCACCGATCGTTGTCATATAACTTATGGAATTTAAGTTTACCTCTTCTTCTTTTGCATCTTCAAGCAATCCTAATGCACAACCAGAAAAATAGTCTGATGCACTTTTCTCCCAGAATGGGTCTTGTGCTTTTTTTATCCTGTAAAATATTTAAAGCAACGTCATCAACTAACTCAACAGCTTTATCAATATTTCCGGCTTTATATAGCTTATAAGGTAAAGTTAACGGATTCCAAGCATTACCTCTTGTTGGGTCACGGAAATTAAGTACAACGATTTTATATCCACGCGCCTTTAATAACTCAGCATGATTTTTATAAATCTCACCTTTTGGGTCAGTTATAACCATTGATTCCCCATGCTTACACAAACTATAAATCAAAGGGTCAACTACTGCTGTTGTTTTACCTGAACCTGTAACTCCAATTACTAATGTATGGTTTTCACTGTCATCTACCCACATTCTTTTACCATTATTTATAAACACAACTCCACCAGCAGATGCAGTAACGTCTTTTACACCTACCTCAAATATTTTATAGGCTTTTTCATTTCTTTTTCTTTACACCAACGTGAATACCCTTTTTCCTCTTTTTTCTCCAAAACTAAGTCCAAATCCTTTTCCTCTTTCAAAAATGGATGATGAAACACTGAAAAAATATTGTAGCCAAAACAATAAAAAATACTAGTAATGTCCCAATAATATATTTTTGAAGTAAAACCCTCTATTGGTTTAATCCATAGAATTCACCATCATTAAGCAATGTAAATACATTCAATACCGCAATTGAACTAAAGTAAAGTAAAAAAAATACAAAAAACACTAAAAATAACCATATCTTTTGGTGATACTTTTAAATTTCATATTTAACCCTACCTTCTCTATAAATCATTATAATATATATAACATAATTTTTTCTATATTATTTATTCGCGTTTACAATTTTTATTATTCCCACTATAACAAATATAGCAGCAAAAAAACATAATATAGCAGCAATAATAATATAAATACTTCTTATCACTTTATTTTGTTTGGTTTCTTGATAAATCTTACTGCTTGTTGTCACAGTTGTTTTAATTTCATTATTTTGTTTGGTTCCTGATGCAGCAGCTTTTGTAGCCTGAGTACTAATAACTTGAGTAGTTGTTGTCGTTGTTTTATCATCGTTTTTGAATTATTATTTGGCTATTGCCTTTATTAACTATGTCAATATATATATTATAACCATCATTTGTTTTTTAAAATACTTGATTCTCCGTCCACATCATTTTGATCAAAAGTAACTTTTACTCTACTGATATCACTTCCATCATATAGATTATAACTATAAAGCATAATTATTTTCTTTTTTTTTTAACGTAACAGAATATTCATTTTCAGATTTATCCGTATAATAAACATAAATATTTTCAATAGAAGCTGAATTAACATCAGCAGCAAATTTAACAAAAAACTCTACTTTTTTATTTTCAGCAAAACAAAAGTTGGAAAACTAAATAAACATATTATAAAATTATCAATTTTTTTCTTCATATGAACTCCTATTTTTGTATATCTAGCATAATATACTGTATTTTCTGGTTTAAAACTATAAGTACTCATCTTAACCTTTTGACCTTTACCGGCAAGATGAATGTATTGATTATTACCTGCATATAGCAAGGCATGACCCGTATTATTAGGTCGACGCATAACTACAATATCACCTGGCAATAAATCGGCTTTATCTATCTCAGTTAATCCATTTGAACCAA
>VOFC01003293.1_pt1 | contig 21319 bp, 31 predicted proteins | sample 5384161 | NCBI WGS metagenome assembly VOFC01 (sample SAMN12384722, study PRJNA508395) | human gut metagenome | isolation source: healthy gut B | host: Homo sapiens
GGCGAGGAAGCGCTTGAAAAAATAAAGCGGAACTTCGCCCCGGATATTGTTATATCGGACATAGAAATGCCGCGCAGAAACGGGCTTTGGCTCGCGGAGCATGTGCTGACGGTGCTCCCGGGACAAAATTCGTATTTTTAACCGGTTTTAATACGTTTGAGTACATACAGCGCGCCATGCGCCTTAAAGTTTCGGACTATGTTTTAAAGCCGATAAAAAAAGAGGAGCTTTTCGAGCTTGTTTCAAAGCTGCGCGACAGTATTATAAAGGAGCGTCAAAACGAGCAAAAGCTTTGAAATTTTCTACAACAATTTAAAAGAAAGCAAGTTTTTCTTAAAGTCGTGGTTTTTTGACATGGTTTCCGCCTTTACTCAGACCATGATAAATCGGAAAGTTTTGATTTTTAGGCACCGCCGTATCGGACGGTCAGTTTTGCGTAATGCTTATAAAGCTGTGGCCGGGCACACTTTCGACCCGTGAGCAATTTGAAAGCTATTTGCTTTTCCGCAAGCTTTGAATGTTACAGACCTTTGCGGCGCGGAAACAATACCTTTTCTTAACAACAACATAATAACCATTGTTTTTCGCTTTGACAGCGGCTGCAAAAAGCCGCAGCCTCCGTTTTGAAATTTCTCAGAAGCTGTACGACTTTCTGACATACAACAGCGAATGTGCGTTTTCCATTGCGATAAGTGAAGTTTTTGACAGCATAGTAAAGCTGCCGAAGTGCAGCGCGTCGGCGGATAACGCAGTTTTGTACGCAATTTCCGGAAGTCAAAATCAGATTATATACGCCGGCGACCTGCTTTTGGCAGACGATTTGTTTGACGCATACGAAAATTATCAGAAGCAGTATTCCGTAATGCTCTCCCACGGCAGCGACAGCCAGATTACCGATTTGATTAAAAATCTGTTCTCACTGTTTGAAAGCTCCGCCGTGCCTTTGCCGGCAATACGCCAGCATTGTATACGCTTTGCCTCCGGGGCGGTGTCTGCCCTTACAAAGCAGGGGACGAAAGCACACCGGACATTGCGGACTCCGGCTTTTTGGAAAAGCTGGGCAACTGCCAGTCCTCTGCCGCACTTTGCGATATTATGACGCTGTTTTCGCTTAATACCGCAAATAAAATCCGCGACTGCATGCAAAAAGAAAAACGCCGGAATTGTCAATAAAATAAAGGCATATGTTGCGGCAAACATAAAACAGCCCCATAACGCTTGAGGTCTTATCCGATGTGGTTATGCTGTCGCCCAATTATATAAGCACACTGTTTTACAAAGGAAACGGAGGTGAATTTTAAAGATTACTTAATTTCCGTGAGAATTAACAAAGCAAAAGAGCTTCTAAAAAACACTCAGCTTAAAATATACGAAATTGCAAACGAGGTAGGATATGAAGATACACGCTATTTCAGCGACATATTCTGCCGCATCACAGGCTGTCTGCCGTCGCAGTACCGCAAACAGCAATAAACAGAAAGGGTGAAAAAAAAAATGAACAGACGCGACGCCGTGTTCAAAAATTTTGACAAATACAGGGAGGAAACAGACGACAGGGTAAAAAACGGTATTGAGCAAAACCGTAAAGGCTATGTGTCCGTAACCGTTGCCGATAAAGACGGAAAACCGATACCCGGCGTAAAAATCAGGGCAAAGCTTAAGCGCCATGAATATTTGCACGGTGCAAATATTTTTTATGCTTGACGAACTTGAAACCGATGAAAAAACGAAAAATACCGCACCGCCTTTAAAGACGCCTTTAACGAAGCGACCCTCCCTTCTATTGGGACGCACTCGAGCCGGAGGAAAATAAAACCGAGGTACACAAAAGACAGCCCTAAGATTTACCGCAGACCGTCACCGGATTTGTGCCTTGAATTTTGTGAACAAAACCGCATAATTCAAAGGCACACTGCCTTACATATTTTAATTTTCAACCGTCATGGGTAAGCAAAAGCGATATTGCCGACATGAAAACAAAGCTTGAAAAAAAGATACAAAGAGCTGTCGGAAAGGTATTCCGCCCGTATTCACGGCTGGGAGGTTATAAACGAGCTTTTCCGCTCTCAGGACCCACATAATCAAAATGCGTTTTTCCGCGCAGATGACGTTCTTGACTGGAATTTCAAGCTTGCCGAAAAAGTATTTTCCCGATAACGAGCTTATTGTAAACGAAGCAGGGCAGATTTGGGAATGGCAGCATTTCTCATATTCGCGCAGCGGTTACTATCAGATGATTGAACAGGGACTTAGGCGCGGACTTAGGATAGACTGCACAGGTATGCAGTACCACATGTTTTCCCGAAAGATAACGAACAGGCGCTCTGCACCGACCGTTACAATCCGAACACGCTGTTTGCCGTCCTGGATACATACGAAAAGCTCGGCAAGCCGATACAAATTACCGAGATAACAATCCCGGCATATTCAAACAGCGCAGAGGACGAGAAAATACAGGCGGAGTTGATTGAACGGCTGTACGGCATATGGTTTAGCCATAAAGCAACCGAGGCGATTATATACTGAACCTGCCCGACGGTTATGCAGCATTTGCTCCGAAAGGCGACATGACAACAGGAGAAAACATCTACTACGGTGGACTTTTGCGGTTTGACTTAAGCAAAAAACCGGCATACGATGTGATTTACGATATGTTTAACCGCCGCTGGACAACAGACGAAACGGCAGAAACAAACGGGGAAGGCACTGCAAAAATTCAAAGGCTTTTACGGCGAATACGAGTTAACGGCAAACGGCAAAAAAACTTTCACCGTTAATTTTAAAAAAGGACGGAAATAATACTTTTAATATTACGGTTTTAGCAAGGCGTTATTTACTGTTATGGTACAATTGCATATTTAATACAAAAACATCGGCTTTGAAAGTCAAAGCCGATGTTTTTAATACTTAGTTCTTTCCCTCAAGATACCTTTCGACAACCGCTGCGGCTTCCGCCCTTTGCGTATTGTCCTTTGGAGCAAAGCGTCCGTCATCTCTGCCCTGCATGATACCTTTTAACTTGCAGTACATAACAGCTTCCTGTGCGTAATCGGCTATATCCGACAGGTCGGAATAGTCGCCTTATCGCCCAAGCGCCCTCTGGGGCTGTGCCGTCATATTTTGCATATCTGGAACATTATTGCCGCAATCTGCTCTCTTGTTATAAAATCGTCAGGGGGAGCAAACTGTGTATCGGAATATCCGTTAACGATACCTTCGCTTGCCGCCCACCTAACAGCCTCTGCATAGTAACCTTCGGGGCAATATCGCTGAATGTCATGGCATAATCGGTCTGCGGTTTTCCTGCCGCTCTCCAAAGTATGGTCACAAGCATTGCACGGGTAATTTTTCCGCCCGGTTCAAATGTTGTGTCCGACGTTCCGCGCATAAGCTCATTTTCTGCCGCATAACGTACATTGTTATAGAACCAGTCGGTTTCCTTCACATCGGTAAACGGATTTACCCACTCGCTGCCGCTGTTTTCCGTCCAGCGTGCATACAAAGTAATGTTTTTCGTTATTTTCTCCGAAAAATCAAATTTTCCCGTAAGCTCTTTGTCGGTGTACCAGCCTTCAAACTTAAATCCGTCTTTTGTCGGAGCGTCAGGCTCTTTTGCGGCAGTATTTTTTGCGATGACTTGGCGCTTAACCATGCTTCCCCTCCGTTTGTTTCTTAAAAAAAAGAAACCGTAACCCCGGGGTTCCGCCTCCTCCGCCACCGCGCTGCCGCCGCCGGACTGTGCCTTCCAGTTTGCAGTTACGGTAACATCGCCTTCAGGCATTGTAAATGTCGTTTCCGCGCTTGCGCTGTCCCTTGAATGTAACACCGCTTTCCGATGTCCAGCCGTTAAATATATAACCGCTGCGGCTTCCTGCATTTATTCTGACTGTTCTTTTTTCGCCCTGTTCCGTAATCGCCTGCGCCCGAGTTATCGGCATAGCTGTCGTTCACGGTTACCTTTGTTTGCTGTTTTCACAACTACAAGTGCATACTGAGGCTTTGACATGTTTCCGGCGCTATCCTGTGCGCAAATTGATACATATCCGCTTATTTCTCTGCCGATTTCAAGGCTGCCGCTTACTGCAAAGCTTCCGTCAGCTGCCGCGTTTACCGGTTCGCCTTCACCGTAGAGTATTGTGCTTCCTGCGTCTGCGGTTCCTGTTATTTTGTACTCGCCGGTGGTTTTGTCGGCATAGAACATCTCGGAATCAAGAACAAGCACAGGCGGCTCGCCGTCATAGCTTACAAGAAGATATTCGCTTGTTACGTCGTTTGCGGCGGAAACAGCGTCAACCTTAAGCATAAGCGTACCTTCAAATTCGGGTATTGAGTACTCACCGCCCGAAAGGTCTGTTTTAAGCCCCGTGTCCATTCTTGTTACACTAAGCGCCGCGCCTGTATCATTGCATGTTACCGTCAGTCTGTTATCCACGCCGCCGATATATGCATTGAAAGTCTTGCTGTCCTCATCTCTTTCACACTGAACACCATTAACGCTGAGAGTTATTTCTGCCGGTGTATATATCGGCAAAATCGCCTCTGCGGACTGTGTTTCCGCGCCGTAATATTTGCCGCTTTCCGTCTGCTTATACGCTCTTACGCCTATTTTGTAATTCTTACCGGCTTCAAAATTTCCGCCCACGGTCAAAACCATGTTAATTTCGTTTGTGTCCTTATCCGTTTCGTAGCCGAAACCGTTGTCCTTCAACCACCGTTTTCATCTACGGAATATATGGTTACCGCATAACCGTCAGCGTCCTCCTGTTTATCCCACTGTGCATGCAATATCTCGTTTCCGACAGGGGCAATAGCTACGTTTGTCGGTGCCTTCGGCTCATAACTGTTGGTATATGCCACCCTATCCGCAAAACCGCAGTTGTCAATTGCGATATAACCGCCGTCAACCTCCGTCATAAGGAATGATGTAACATAATATTCGCCTGTGGGTGCGACTGCGCCCGATGCAGGAACGGAAATGTCGATATTATCAGGGTCTGTTACATCTCGCTCGTCAATCAGATAATCCGCACCGCCCTCGGCATCTGCAAAATAAGTTCTGATAACATACTTCGTGCCGTCCTCGTGATAGTCGATTTTTCCTTTTACCGCGTTGTTTTCGTATGCTAAATTAAGTTTTTCAAAAGGAGTTACGGTCGTTTCCTCGTGATTAAATACAAGACTTCCTGCGTCAACATGATAGGTTCCGCCGGATTTAAGTCTTAAAAAGAACCGCGCGGTACTCTTTTGCCATCCTTATTGTTTACCATTGTATCCGATGCTGCGTTAACCTGTGCAGACGGGTCAATCTCGCCGGCACCCACCCAGTTAACTTTTTCACCGTTAACTGTGAGTGCGTTTTTGATATCCTCCTCCGAAATATCCTTGTCGAAGGAAAGCAGTATATACGGGGTTTCGTCCGCATTTGCCTCTACCGTAATATCCGCCGCGCTTTCTCCGCCAATGGCAGCCGACAGCAGTATCGGCACAGACTGTACAACCGGGTCTATACCCTTATCCTGCCAATTCCAGTCAGGCAACCTGTTGTGTAACTTCACCGAAAAGCCCCAGCCCTCGTTCATTCTGAATTTGGTCTGAACTACTTTCGGTACAAGCACCCATACACGACCGTCGACGATCCTGCCGTACACCTCCGCCATGACGCCAAGATAAACATCTATGTTTTGGAAAGCATCTTTCAGACCTTCCTCTACCGAAACGCCCTTTATGCGAAACGCCGTTTGTCCGCCTGCAATAAGATTTACATTTGCACCGGCAAACTCCATTCCGCCGATAAGCCAAGCACCGTCCGGAATCTTTAAAACACCTTTTGCGGTACCGTTAGCGCCGATAGCAAGATGCAGCTTATCCTTTGCTTCATTTGCTCCGCCGAACGCGCCAAGTTCAAGACCGGCGTCAACTTCAACAAAATTCAGAACTTCGCTGGGCAGATTAAAGGCTTAAGTATTTTGAACCGGCAAAATATACACCCTTGTACGTTTCGCCCTTGTATGTGCGTTCCTGACCGTTAAGCTTTAAGGAATAGCCGAATTCGTCTATCATCTTTGTTGCCGCTCCGGCGCCTACAATGTTAACGTCTTTTGCTTTTAAGGGATATTTCGCTGGGTCCTATAGTAATGTCGCCCGTTCCTTCAATCAGGTGCAGGTAAGTGCCCGTAAGCGCACCGCGGAGTTTTATCGGCGGTATCGCAAAATAATTTCCGTTAACGGTTGCCGCCAAATCCTTAAAGCCGGCACCGCCGCCGTTTAACTGACCTATCGGCACAGGCGGAACAAGCACGATACCGGGGCTTGCCTTTACATAAAACCACAGTTCGTCAGGTATAAGCTCTCCCTTTTTGGTGCGCTCAAGTGCAAGCGAAGCTTCTGTTTCAAAAAGCTCAAAGGCATTAAGCTCAAGACTGAACGCATAGCGCTCCTCGCCCTTAAACGTATTAACCTCGCCTTCGATATTTGCAAGCTCAAAGGTTAAAAAGCTTTTTCAGTATCAAACTTTCCGCTTGCCTTTACACCGTTAACCTTAAAGTCATATGTTTTTTTGCCGTTTACGGTTTTTCTCCTTCAAGCCGTAACCAAGCTTTTCAAGAGTAAATTCCGCACCGTCGAATATTGTTTTTAAATCCGATTTCGCCGTCAAAATCAGATTTCCGTCAGCGTCCGCCGACGCTTTTTCAAGAATTACCGTTGCATACGGTATGTCAACATAAATAATTGCGTCATTTTTGTCCGGTTCGATTTCAAATTCAAACCCCTTTTCGCCTAAACTGATTTTAAGGGAGTCCTCTGCCCCGTCCTTCGGCTGATAAATTTAAAGCTCGGAGCGTTAAGGCTTACGCCCTTTTGCTCCACCCTTCCGTCCTTGTGAATAACAAGCTTGCCGTCCGATTTATCCCACACGGCGGAAACCGTGGGCGAAAGCATTGCGCTGCCGTCCGTAAATTCAAACTGCGAGCCGTTTTTGCTTGTATACTCGCCCCTTATCTGCGCAACGGGCGCCGCATTGTACTTCTTTTTTCAGCGTTTCAAGCATAGCGTTATCCGCAATATATTCAACGGCAACGCCGTTTCAGACTTAAATACCGCAAGGCGCTTTGCCGAAAAGGGATACGGAAACCTCGTCCGGCTTTGTAGGGAATCTCCTCGTCAAACTTTACCAAGTCGCGGAATCCCCCATAAAAAGTGACTGTAGCCGGCATATGTATCATCTCCGTCATAGCGGAAAATATTATTCGAACTGCACACGTAAGAAAATGCCGGGTATCGTTTACCGCAGCGCCGAATGTATGAGGAAGCGCAGCCCTGACAGGTCTGTTATCAGCAGTATATATCAAGGGAAAGTTATCGTAATAATCTGAAAGACCCATAAACGGGTTTGCCCAAGGATATGCGTCCGTGCAAACGTCCGTAACGTAAATTCCGTCAACATCTCCGTATTCGGTATAGCCCTTGGGAACACGCTTTGAATCCATGTTGTCTATTCTGCTGGTAATTACAGTGCCTGCCGATGTTTTTTTGCCGTCCTCGGTAACCGTGGTACGGTTCATCTTAATTGCCGCACCGCCCGGCTTGCCGGAAACATCTTCATGACCCATGCCGGTAAAACCGCTCATAGTATATGACCACACAAAATAATGGTCGTTCATCGGCATGTATTTGTCCTCAATATTTATATCCTTTACCGTTGTAAAGTATTCCCCATGCGGTCGCTTTTTCATCAGGGTTTTCCGTAAGCTTTACGATCTCATGGTATACGGTTGTTTTTCCCGGAACGGTTATATAATTGCCGGTCTTTGAATCCTTCATATACACATGCAAATTATAATCAACCTTCAAACCCCTTATTATTACCGTTCGGGTAGTATCCGTAAACTCGGCTTTGTCCAATACCGGTATCACAGGATATTTAGTTGGCACTCCTGCCTGTTCATACACGACAAATTCACACCAGGGGCTCTGATAGCCCGAGTTGTCGCCCTCCGCCGCAACCGGTGATGTGAAAAGGTATGATTGATAATCCTTTATGCCGTAAAGCGACAAACGTATGTAGTCGTTTTCAAGGGTGTATGTTGTGCCGTCCTCCGAAATGTCGGTACGCATATCCGTGCCGGTATTTTCCTCCGCCGCAAATCCCTGCAGCGGCACTGTGCAAATCAGCACACACAAAGCCAGTACAAAAGGAAATCAGTTTTTTTGTCATTTTGTTATCCGCCTCCTGTTTATTTTCTTTTTTTAATACACAAAGCCGTTATTACCGTTGCAGCGGCAAAGGCTGTAACCGCTGTAAGTACATATCCGCCCATTCCGTCTATAAGCATTATCGCTCCGTAATGGCCGGTTACTTCCGCACTTTTGTACGGTCCCGAAAAAGCGCCGATACACAAAAAGCATGCACGCCAAAAAAACGCGCTTGATACCTTTAAAGCCGTAAGCTGTCTGTTTTCTCTTTTAAGCCGAAGCTTTTCGGCTCTTTGCATAATAAGCTTTTTGTTCTTTCGGCACTGTCCTTCACAAAAGCACCTCCTTTTATTTATTCTTTTAATATATAGGTGCACGAAAACCAAAAACCCCCTAAAAAAAAAAAGCCGGAAAATCCGGCCTAATTGGTACGAAAAACTTTTTCACAGAAATTTGAAGCAAAAAAAATAAAACCCAGGCAGATGTAATCGGCATCGCATATCCGAGTTGTTTTAACGTGCCGTTTGTTTTCATAAGCATATTAAAAATTGCATGAAACGTTATCGTTACGCACAAAAGTCCGAAAATTCCGGCAGTTTTTAATATTGAATTTTTCTTAAACATTTTAAGCCCCAGACCTATGACACAAGCACAGGTGATATGCATTGCACCGGTGGCAAAGCCGCGTATTACCAAATGGAACAGGTTATCCGTGCCGTTTTCAAGGAGATAGCATATATTTTCAAATGTGGCAAAGCCTATTGCTGTGTTAAAAATTATGTTTCCGCCTTCAAAAGCGTCTACGTCAAAACCGTTATACAGAATAAAAGGGGCAAAAGCTTCACCGTTTCCTCGATAACGGAGTTATTTCTATTACGGCGGTGGGGCTGTCGGCACGGTACAGCACCGTGAAAACGTGTTTAAATATGCCGAAATAATACAGCAGAGAGAAATCCGAGGACAATAATTATATAGTTTTTCTGTTATTCTCCGACCCCTGCCGCCGCAATAAGAAACGGTGCGGCAAGACATATAAAAATATTCTCTATATTGTATGACATATGCCGTCCTCCTTTCTCTCGGCCACGGCAAGCATTATAAGCGCAGGATTAAGCACAAATGTATCCGCCAAAAATACGGATTAAAAAACGTGCCGTCCACCCAGAAATACGAGGAAAGCCAAAGCAGATATTCCGCGGCGTAGAAAAAATCACCGCACCGCAAATCAAATTCTGCCCTTATTGTTGCTTTTGCGTGCAAAATAAAGACCTCTTACGGCATAAAAACCGCACACGGCTATTCCGGAACCCATTAAAACATTTTCAAAATAACTGCCGCGTATTAAGAAAAAAATACCCATTACAAGGGAAAAAGCCGGAAAAATCCAAAAAAGCGGGTTATTTCGGCAGCGGCGCTGTGTTTCATTTCGCCATACGCAAGGCGCATTGCAAGAAAAAATATACGACGCCGTCAATTAAGCTCTGAAATGCAAAACACCTGCGGAGGACAGTTAAACAGAACAATATACAAGACCCAGTATGTCATACCGATGCCGAAGCTCAAGTAAAACAATACAATAAAAAGCCAATTATAGCTTTTCGTTTTCAAAAAGCCGAAAAAGGGAATACAGTCCGCATACAAAGACGAAAAATAGCTGAATTGCGTTATCTGCCAGTTCTGCCATCGTCATAGCCCCCTTCTGCTTTTTTACTAAGTCTGCCGCAAAGAAGAGTCACCGTTACACCCAGTGCGGCGGCTAAAATTCCGACCGCAAAATATCCGAAAAATCCATCAGCAAAAAACATCGGTAATTCCCTCCTTTAAAAGCAGCGGCTTAAGATTCTTTTTTCCGAGCTGTAAAAGCTTATCAATCTGCTTTACCGTTTTTCATAACGTCGGCGGCTTCCTTATAGCTTGAACCCTCGATATACACAAGATACAGCGCCTCTTTCTGCGGCGGCGAAAGCATATCCATACGCTTGTAAAAGCTTTCGTTGCGCTCGTTTTTCGCAGCGGAAAATTCAAGCGTGTTTTCAACGGAAAAATCGGCGTCCGCCTCCGTCAGAAAAAAATGTGGTGTTTTTTCTTTTCTCAAAAAATTAGCGCGTAATTGCGCGCCGCCTTATATATAGCTTGCAAAACCGCTTTTAATATTAGGACGCTTGTCAACGAGATATGCAAAAAACATCTATCAGTATATCCTCAGACTCGTGAATATCGCATATATAGCCGTTTATGTACATAACGAGCTTATCGCCGTACATTAAAACAAGCTTTTCAAGGGCATCCGTGCTGCCCGAGAGATATTCTTTGTAAAAGCATATCCGCGCCCATCGGCTTTTTTCTCCTTAAACTATAGGATTTCGTAATCGTCAAAATTAAAATCACAGCGCATTGTCGTTGCCCCGTGTGGTCCTCCGAAAGGCTCTATGTAAGAGCGAAACGGAATTTTATCCGTCTTTTCCACCCGTGATTTATCATAGAAAGTGGACAGCGTCCACATAATCATATATCCGCCGCTTTTTTAACGGCTATATAATACCGCTGCAAATAATTTCTCTCCGGGATTTTCAGACACGTCACGTCAATAACGTAGTAATCCTCAAGCTCCGTAACGGCGGTAGTTTCGTACTCTGTCTTATCGTCAAATTTTTTAAGCACTTCCTCCGCTGTCGGGGTTTTTGTAATCAGCATATCCGTTTTTCACGAAAAAAGCTCCGGCTTTGTTATGTAAAATTCGTAATCGTCAAGGTCATTAAGGCAAATCATGCCCACCTCGGTGCCGTCCTCGTAGTAAAGGGGCTTTAAAATTTCTCTTTCCGCCTTAAACTCATCGCTGAATTTAACTTCACACAAATTTGCTCCGTAGTCGTTCATTCTGTCAAATCTTGCGGAAATAACGTTGTCGTTTATAAAAAATTCCGTATACGGAGTTTTGTCTGCCGAATAAAATAACAAATCATTGCTTATGTAATTAAGCTCGATTTTCCGCTCGGCTTCGCTCCATGTATAAGTATAGCGGTACTTTGAGTACCCGAACTGCTCGTTATCACCGCCGATTTCGCCCAAATTCTCAATTACTACGGCAGTTTTTCCGCCGATATTACAGCCCTTGATTTCGTGCCCGTTAATAATTACTTTTATATCGCTTTCATACACATTTCCGAGAATCTTTCCCGGAGTTCCGCGTTCCACGCCGTCCAAATAACTGTTTGCGCTGTTGGACATATGCGCCTTAAGTGTGCGCGTTTCGTCATTATAATCAATATTAATCCAAAAACCGCTTTCTTCAAGTTCCTCCAAAACAACGGCAGTTCTGCCGCCGATGTGTTGTAAGACGGTACGGCTTTACCGTTAATCAGCGCGAGAATATCGGTGGAATAAATCTTTCCTATAACATCTCCGTTTGCGGCGCCGGCCGGTAACGCAAAAAGCAGCAAAGCAATGGTTAACAGCAATTTTTTTCATATTTTCACCTCTCAATCGGTACAGCGTATATATCCTTCATTTTTCTCATATCGGAACCGAAGTACTTATAACCGGCATCGTACAGCGTGATATCCGTTTCGTTTGCAAACACCAGATATTCGCTGTCAATTGCGGCGTTGGGCAGTCTGCCCTTTACGAAAAAGCAATATTTATACTTTTTGCATTTTCGTTTACTTTCTCAAAAATGTGCCATTTACCGTCAATGCATATCTCCATGGTGTTTTCCGCCGTGCCGAACTGATAGCCGTCTGTGCCGTCAAAATTGGTTTCGCCGCTTTTTTTCGGAATTTCAAAGTCCTTTGCCGCCCTTTCAAGACTGCCGTCAAGCACACCGCAGCGTGCGGCATCGGAAGTTTTCCCCGTATCGTAATACAGCTCACCTTCAATATTTGCACATTTGCTTTTTGTTTTTTCAACTTCTTTTCCTCACCGTCGGTTACGTAAACCGCCGTAGGACCGTCTGCACCGCCGATTATTCCGACGCTTGCCGCCTCACAGCCGGAAAGAGCAACACACATTAAAATTACCGGTAACAGTATTTTTTTCATTTTAATCACCTCATAGTGCCATGCGGACGGCGAAAACCGTCCGCACAAGACTTATTATCTGAATTTTTTCACAAAACGCATAAGAACGGTTGCCGCCTCGGCACGCGTAGCGTTATCCGAAGGGTTGATTGTATTTTCCGTCTTGCCTGTTATAATTTCGTTCTGTGCATTCCACGAAAGGGGCTGTACGGCGTAGTCAGAAACGCTTTCAAAATCAGAGTAGCGCGAAAGGTTAAAACCGGTGTCGGTATTTATACCCTTAAACGCTGCGTATCTGTAGATTATAGCCGCCATCTGCTCGCGGGTTATCATATCGTCCGGCGCAAATTCGGTTTCGCTTACGCCCTTTACAATGCCGTTTGCGCTCGCCCATTTAACCGCTTTTTCATAGTATTCGCCCGGCACAACGTCTGAAAACGCCTTGCCTTCTCCGTCGGGTTCGCCCTCAATTCTGTGGAGAATTGTTACAAACATTGCCCTTGTTACGGCGCCGTTGGGGTCGAACCTGTCGTCCGACACACCAAGCATATATTTATTGTCAAATGCTTCTTTTACAGTTTCGTAGAACCAGTCGTCTGCCAAAACATCGCCGAAGGAAGGTCTGCTTTCTTGCCGAAAATAACCTGAACGGTTGTGTTTTCCGTTACCGACTTAATTGTATACGTGTCGCTTCTGCCCACAGACTGACCGTTAATCAGAATATCCGAAACGGCATAGCCCTCGTCGGGCACAGCGGTAACGGTTACGCTTGTTCCGCGTACCGCTTTTGTATGGGACAGCGCTGCCGTACCGTGCTCGGTGGGTAAAAGCGTGATTGTAACATATCCGCCGATTGTACCGGAACCGCTTATGCTGCCGGTTGACGGCTGTTTCCAGTTTTTAAACCCGGATATTGCATTTGTTAGAGCCGTAACCTCATTTGTATAATCCTCCTCGGTGGAGGCAGCGTCCGCAAGAATATCCCGTGCGGTTTTTATTTCGTCCTCCAGAGGAGCACGGCGCTGTGCCGGTGCGTCCGGAACGCTTTCGAGAACGCGCTGTGCCTCGGCGATTTTATCGGCAAGGTCTGCTTTTGAATTGTTTGTTATTTCAATAACCGCCAAATCCGCAAGACCTATATTCTGCTCAATATCGAAATTATTTACCGTTTTTTATAACTTTTGCGGTGTTAAGCCGTGCCTTTACCGCAGCTTCACCGGGTGCAACGGCGGTAACCTTGCCGTCTTTTAGTATAATATTGTTTTTCTGGCCCGAAACGCTCCATTCAATATCGTCCCAATCTGCGGTGATTTTATTGCCTGACGATGCTGTAAGAAGCGCCGCAAGGTCAAAGCTTGCACCGTTTTTAAGGACTATGCGCTTTTCGCCGTCATTTGCGATTATATCGCTGCCGTCTTTTGCAGTGTAAAGCGCCGTGTAGGGAAAGCGCGCCGCGGCGGACAGCCGCTGCCGTAACAGATGTTTCGTTTCCGGCTGCGTCCGATGCCTTAATCTCATGAGTTTTTACATTTTCGCCGTCAGAAAGCTTTCCGGAAAACTTAAACGTTCCGTTTGCTCCGCGTGTTATTCCTGCGGTTGCGCCGTCAACGGTGAGGGTCGCCGAAGTATCGGTTACGCCCTCTATCACATAACTTCCGTCAGCGCCTGCAAAAACGACGTTTCCGCCGAACAGCCCGTTTGAGTCATCGGCGTACTGCCTTGCAAGGGACAGAACCGGGGCAGAGGTATCGATTTTAAAGGAAACAAGTCCGCCGGGCACATTTCTGCCTGCAATATGGTCCTTATTTTCCGTATAGGCGTTAAAATCGATTACATATTCGCCGTCGTCCAAATCCTCGAGAACGAACTTCCAGTCCTTTTTTAAACGTACCGCCGCTGTATGCCTTGCGTCCGTTTACGTCAAGCTCCATAAACACGTCATTATCAAATGTGGTTTAATATAATGTCGCTTTTATTTATAACTTCCTTTGACGTGTCGAAATCGGCGTCAACCTTTGACAGCACCGGCAGCTGCATTTCTTTCATTGTGAAACGGCGAGATTCTACCGTAAATTACCGTAATAATAATGCTTTTTATACTCCTCCGAGGAGTCTTTTCGGTGTGTTGTACTGCTCACGGAGAGTCTTAATTTTAACTATATAATCCTTGCCGGGCTTAAGTCCTGCCTCCGCGCCGATTAAGAAGCGTTCTCCTGCCTCAAACTGACCAAAATTGTTTGTAAGCTCGCTGCCGTCGCAGGCAACTATTTCGGCTAAGTAGTGGGTATAGTCCGCATTGTCGGCGTCCTCCGCCGCAACGCACAGGCTGCCGTTTCCGCCATAGGTAACGGTAACTGATTTCACCGCCTTCGGCAGGTTGGGGTTATTGATTACAACAGGCGTATCACAAATTGAAAGGCTTATGCCCTCCATGGACGAAACAGCCGTTAACGGATAATATGTGCCGTTTTCAAAACTGTCCGGAAGGTTAATTGTCTGCTTTCCGCTTTTCAAGCTTTGTTTCCGTCAGATGGAGAATATTAATTCCCAGGAATCGCCGTTATTATTGCTTGTTTTTATCTTATCCAATATATCCTTGTCCTTGGTAAGATAAACATCTATATCGCCGGTTTTGCCATCGCCGTTTTAACAGTCCACTGTGCGTCGACCTTAAGACCGTTTACGGTTGCGGAGCATGAAGTAACCTCGGTTATATCGTCAACGCCGTTTAATGCAAAGGACTCTATTTCTATATTTTTCCGTTGAGTACGCAACAGTCCAGTTTCCGTCAACGATATACTTGGGGTCCTGAATCGTTATGTAAATGAAGTCGCCGTCATCGCGGTGCTGAACAAAGGAAGTTTCCTCCTCCGTTACCGTCATCAGTACACAAAATTCTTTAATGTGCCGCCTTTGTTTATAATGCTGATATCACTCGGTTCGGGAGTGCCTGTGCCGGTGTAGGGTATTTCAAGAAGCAGTGCGTCCTGATCCTTGACAATTGCCGAATCAACCTTTATAACCGCCTGTTTATCCACGGTGTTTCCGGCTTTCAGCGCAACTGTTCTAATCTGCCGTACGTTTGTTCCGTAGTATCCGGTTACGTCATTTCCGCTCATAAGCGCCATTGAATTTCCGGGAGTTTTTGCCGGTGCGCTTAAATCGATATTTTTACCGAATGATACATTATCGCCCCAGTAGTATATTACGCCGAAGCGTATACCGATATTTTCACATTAGCGCCGATAAATTTGTTTGACACCGCCGCCTCAACGTTTGCAAGCTCCTTGCCGCCCACAAAGGATATACTGTCGGGCACGCAAATCGAGGCAAACACATAGCCGTAGAAATAATCGTCGGCGATATTTATGGTAACGCCGCCCTTTATAAGACCGTCGATAATACTTATAAGTGCCGTACATATTAAGCTCCCACGGTTTCAATCCACCGTGCGGAAACGCCTGCCTCAAGGTCTAAAAAGCTTATCGGACGCCTTTAACTTCATTTTTCCCTTTAAGGGACATTCCCTCAAGGCTTATTTTTGCGTTAAACTCGCCGTCAAGAGTGCCAATGGCTTCAAGACGCGTGTACAAAAGCAAGGTTATCGGCGGAAGTGAATCAAATTCACCGCCAATTGTTTCCCGCAAGCTCATTTACACCGCCGCCGATACCTGTCATAAATAAAACGGGCGGCGCCAGCGGAACTTTAAGTCCTTGTTTTATGTAAAACTCGATTTTATCCGGCAGAACCTTGCCTTTTACCTCTTTAAATTCAAGAAGTCCCTCACACTCGATAAGCTTGATTGAAACGCCTGCCGCTACTTTGTACACATTATCAATGGTGTTTATAGTTACGCTTGCATACACGCGGGGGAATTTGAAACCAAAGAACCCAAAACGTCTTTCGGCAGTGCAAGCTCTGCCGTTGCATTTATGCCTTTAAAACCGGTATCGGAAACAACAACCTTACCGTCCTTTACATCGGCATTTTTCGCCGTACGCGATATTGTCAATCGCCACGGCAAGCTGACCTTCGGAAAGCTTGGAGTCCATTTTAACCTTGTCACCGGTTTTTGTTGTCTTTTTAGGCTCCTCAAACATGCTGCCGAGTTCCATTGACAAATCTTCCTGGTCGGCTGTAAGGCTTTCGTCAAAAAAGATTGTTAAGCTCGTCGCCGATATCCTCCTGGTCGGCAGTTAAAATCGCCTCGGAGTCATTGGTTTTTTTCTTTTTGGCACTAATCGGTATACTCATCTTTCCGCCGAAGGAAATACCGTAGGTAACCGTTCCGTCGCCGCCGTCGTGCCATTCGGAGGACATTTCACCGAATTTCAAATCAACCGCAAAGCCGGCAATTGACTGAATAAGTGTTGCCGCGCCGTCAAGGAATAATGTAACGGGAGATGCCTTTACGTTGCACTTTTTGTCCATGCGCTCCGTATCAAGAGAATATGTAACGCCCTCGTTTAGCGTAAAGCTCCATTTGCTTCTCCAAACGTTAATGGAATTGACAACCTTTAAAAGTCCGTCACCCCTTTACGGATATCTGCTTATTTCCGTTGGACGCGCTGATTTCGATAGGCTTTTTGCCTTCGTAGGACAGCATATTATTTATAATAATATCGCCCTCGGAAAAATCTGCCTGCCAGTATTTCTCCTTGCTTTCGCCTTCGCCGCGCTCCATTTCGCGCAAGTTTGCACGGACAGTCAGCAGAATTTCGTTATCCTTTATGGCTTCTTTTGTTTTCGCCGAATTTTGCTGTATCTTAATTTTGTTAAGCTCGCCGGTTTTACTTTCCTCGCCGTTATAAAACTTAAGATATTCGCCCTCGTTTTTAAAAGTGAACACATCATATCTGCTGCCGGAGCGGACAACGCTCACAATACCGTACAGCTTCATTGCGTACTTTTTTGTCGCTTGATACTTCGATTTCGTGTTTGCACTCGATTGCATTGCCGAAAGCGGAAATTAAATCCGGGTCGGTAAATTCAAATACCATGCGGTATTTGCCCACATAAAAGCTCATCTGATACGGTAAAAGGCTTATGTTTTCAAAGGTTTCGTCAATAAACGAAATGTTTTTCTTGGGCACCGTAACCGTGTGGTCCGTTTTTGTGTGCTTTAGCTTAAGTTCCCAGCCCTGCGACGCCGTAAGCGCCTGAAACGCGGACATTTCACCGGTTATTGTAACTGCCTTTTCCCCCCAAGGTGTAAACAATTTCGGGGGTTAACCTTATTCATCTGAACGACAGCCTTATTTCCGCTGACGGACGGCAAAATTACGCTGCGTTCACCGGCGGTTTCAAAGTGCTCACCGTTTAATGTCGCCGTTAACGAAACATAAATCGAAGCCGCAGTAACCTCGTCCTGAGGCAGCGCCTTAAATTTATACTTCTTTGTTATAACTTCGTTTCCGATTTCGTCAACAACGGTATTAACTCCGCCTTCCTCAAGGGTTATCGTATCATCATGGTCGATAACTATCATAGCCCTGTGTAAGCGTTTCGGCATTATCGCCCGTGTTATCGATTTCAACGGTAACGTCAAACAAACCGCCGTCTTTATATGCGCCGTTTTCAAGCCTTACCCTGTCGGCGGTTATGTTAATACCTACAACGTCGCTTTTATCGTTTGTGAAGTTACCCACGCCGTACAGCATCTCGCCGCAAAAGCTCTGTCCGCCGGCAAGAGTATTGTTTTCCCAGTACACCGCCGCGGCGCTGTCGGGAGTTTTATACTTATTTGAATAATTGCTGAAATCGCAGTATTTATCGGGTTCACAGTCATAACGGGTGTTGGCAAGGTTTGCCCAGTGACCCAAAATCAGCCTGTTAGGCTCGGCGCCGTTATTCCAGCCCTTTGTAATCAGATATAAAATTTTCTTCGGGTTTGAAAGGGAATCAACGCCCCTTATCTGCCCCGGAACCTCGCTTCCCGACAAATTCTTTTTCCGTAAGAGTCGGTCTTATATCCTCGTCCGCAACAAGGTACGGCGCGTCGGTTTCATTTTCCAAAAGCGGTATCAAGCATAAGACGCAGGCTTACGTTTTTTGCCTCTCCGCTGTTATTCGTAACCTCGGCGGAAAAACCGCAGTTTCCCGTTATATCCTGATTTTCATCGGTGCTCAGCGCCACCTTTAATGTTACCGTAACGCCTTTTATCGTCCACGGAATTGTCATAAGCCTTCCGTCCTCGGTAACGGCAGGTGTGCCAAGCTGTGAGCTTATATTGAAAAATCCGTAATCCTGACCGAATATGTAGTCCTTTCCGTCAATTCGCACGGTAAGAAATGACGTTCCGTTACTCCTGCCTTTATCGTCCGAGTACAAAAGCGGAATGTCATTGTCAAGAACTTTCTCGGATTGCCCTCGGCGGTTTGTATTGCAAAACCGCCGGTGTCGGCATTAAACATGTATGTTAAATAACCGTTGGAAATTGTATATATGTTTTCGCCGTCCGCAAAAACCTAGTGACGGAACAAATGACACAAGCATAGCAAGCATTAATGCGAAGGAGATAATTCTTTTAATTTGTTTCATTTTTCTGTCCTGCCCCCTTTTAATTATACAGATTAACGTAGATTGTAAGTAGTCCCTCTTGTCCGTCTGAACAAAGAAGGTATACCAGCCTGCCGAAAGGCCGGAAACGGAGTACGAACTCTGTCCCTTTGCCACGGTTGTTCCCTCTGTTTTCATCTCTCCCATGGTTTTAATTCCGGGTGCATAGCGCACGTACGCAATTCCGTTATCCGGGAAATTGTTTAACGTGAGGTTAACCGTATCTCCTCTGCGTTGCAGCGGCCTGTCGAATCGGGCAGCATGCCGTTTATAATGGGCAATTGTGTCATACATGCCCACAAGACGGATTGTTCTGTTAACCTTTGTAACGTTGCCCGCCGTATCAACCGCAGTATACGTTACCGTATAGGACTTGCTTGAATCAAACTCGTTATTTTAAGGTTATCCGCGTCAAAGCTTCCGGTATCTACGGACACACTCTTTAGCTTGCCGGAATTGTCGTATGCCTTAAACGCAATACCGGGGTTATAATTTCGTCCTTGTTATAGGGCGTTCCGGAAACTGATGCTCATAGAAAATCAGCTCGTTATTTCCCAAAAGGTCAATAACAGGGGCGTTTTGTCGATAATTCTTAAATCAACGCCGTAACTTGCCGAAAGCATATTTGACTTTTCCATATTGAAAATATACATTCCGTTATCTGTATACACCTTTTGATTTGTTTCGGAATAGTCACCATCGGAGCCTGCCGGGCGTTTTTGCGTCGGTTTCGATTATAACGGTAACGTCCTGATTTGTAACGTCGTAAATATCGGTTGCAACCCTGTAACCTGCCTCGCCGTTAACATCATGGCTTCCGCTTTTCGGAACAAGATTTCCGTTATCGTCATACGCCTCATAGCTCCACGAAATTTTCTTTATCACCGGGGCAGCCGTGTCGATATCCTCGATGTGCAGCGTGACAGAAGAGTACATTCCCTCGGGGTCGCTTATCTTAAATGTGTAATAACCGTTCTGATAAATAACGTACTTTGCGTCTTTTTGCCTTATAGCCCACACCGCCGTGAGTTACGTTCAGTTCCTCCATACCGAAACGGTTTTTAACGCCGTCAGGCTCTTTAAACGTCACCGCAACCTGAGATTTCTGCGGATTGACCGTAGCCACACATTCAAGGGACGGCGGTGTTGTGTCAATATTATTAACGCTTATCGGCGTCTGGTTTGAGTTGCCGTATTCGTCCTCAAACACGATGATAACGTTACCGTTTTTAAGGAACGTTATAACAGACGCTGCATAGTTAATAGAGTAATCCGCCTCGGTAAAATCGTGCCCGTAAGGAGCGGCGCCGGTTATTCTTACATTCGAGCTGCCGGTGAAGGTAACATAGGCGCTTACGCTTTTTGACGTGGTTTTCATATGTGCTTAATGTAAATTTCGCCTCAGGCACAGTCATGTTAATATTGGAAATATTAAAGTTTTTAACCGTTCTGTTTCCCACATTGTCATACATTACTATGCTGTATGCTCCGTTTTCGGTAATCTGTCCGGTAAACACATCGCCGTTTCGTGTAAGCGATATTCCGCCGACAGTAACGCTTGCCACGCCGCTTTCCTTATCCTCTGCGGTTATCGTAATTGTGACGGGCTGATTGGTTTTGCGGTGGTTGAAAGAGTGTAATCAACCGTACCCGGGATTGTGTCAAAGTTTGCAACAGCCGCATTAACCGAAGCCTTGTAGCCGTACATATCACGCAGTTCAAAGTTGAATGACGGCTCAAACCTGCTTAATTCTCTTTCCAATGAACCGCCGTTATTTTTAACGTACAGATTTCGCTCTATTCCCCTCTGTTCAAGGTTTATTACGGCTTTCGCCTGCTTGCAGAACGCGGTGTTATCAGTCATTTCGCTCCAAACACCGTCCGCATTGCAGGAGTAATACTTAACGGTGTAGTCTATTCCTTCCTCTATGGGCATTTTGAATATTGCGTCCATAGTGGAAATTCCCTCTTTGTGGTTATTTGAAATATATGCAACGCCGCCTGCGCCGTTTTCGGCTGCAATTGCCGGCATTGTTGCATTGTCGGTAAAGGTGTATTTTACTATTTTTTCGCCCTTTAAGTCGGTATCGCCGAAATACTCAATCAAAACCGGCATTCCGTAGCGTGCAATCCCTCAACCCAGGGGTTTTTGCTGTAATCCAAAACATTTCCGTTATCGTCTGTCATGGGTATCGTCAATTCAACATCGCCGATTCCTTCAATGTCAAAATGCCCCAGCCTTATCTCTTTTTATACCGGAGTCCTTATCCTGTATATACGCACCGTCATTACAATATTTTGCGGTGTAGAATATTTCTATTGGCTCTACTCTTAAGTCGCCGAAAAACTGCGGAACTGCGGATATTGTAAATTCCGGTTCACTGTTATCTATTGTATCAATTACCGCGATTGTATCGGCGCCCATTGCCGGGTCGGTGCCTTCATCGAAAATCTTTAGGTTTATAATGCGCTCGTTTGAGTCTGCCGGCTCATACGTACCGGCAATAATATTAAGGTCCATAATGCGGTATACAAGCTTTGAATATCCTT
>VOFC01004508.1_pt1 | contig 21312 bp, 41 predicted proteins | sample 5384161 | NCBI WGS metagenome assembly VOFC01 (sample SAMN12384722, study PRJNA508395) | human gut metagenome | isolation source: healthy gut B | host: Homo sapiens
TTTTGGTTCTTGTTTTCCTCCCCGGATAGCTTATACTAGAATCAGCAAACGAAAACTTGTGATCAGTCATCACGAAAATACGATCATGTAGTTTCAAACGTTAATGGCTACAAGTTTACAAACTAAAAAGAAAAGAAGGTTATCCTGATGAAAAAGAAAAAGGTTCTTACGCTCATTGCAACACTCACGGCCTCACACTGACTGCCATCACAATAACCAACCGCATTCTCTGTAAACTCGCCACCTCCGACCATTACCTGGATGAGGACGAGGGAGAATATTATGACTGAGATTTGGAAAGATTTTCTATAAGAAAGAAGCGAAGCGGTACGCCACTTCTTCTCGTTCATACGCTGGACGCCGCTGCTTCCTCTGCGGAGTGGAAATACCTGATGGATAAACTGGTTGAAAACCATACTGTTTATGTATTAGATCTGCTGGGCTGCGGCAAACTGATAAACCGCAGATCACCTATACAAACTATCTCTATGTGCAGCTGATCTCTGATTTTATCAGAAATATCATCGGACAGAAGACAGATGTCATTGCTTCCGGCAACGCTCTCTTCTTTGTCATCATGGCCTGCAATATGGAGGATTCTCTGTTCCGCAAGATCATGATTCTGAATCCGGAGACGGCTTCCCAGATATCCTCGCATGCCCAAGGGCAGTTCCCGTATGCTGCGGAAGCTGCTGGAACTCCCTGATCGTTGGCACACTGCTCTACAATATTCTGTACAGCAGACGGCATATTTTAAAAGAGACTGGAAGAGACTTACTTTCTCCCTGCTATATCAATCATGAACTGCCGAAGATCTATGCAGAGAATGCCCACACCAACGAACTGGGCGGCAAATGTCTGATGGCAAGTCTGAAGAGCCATTTCGTCAATATCAACATTACAAAAGCGCTTCACGCCATCGACAACAGCATTTATCTGATCGTTGGAGAGGAAAACCCGGATAAGGAAGCCATCCTGGCTTATTACTGTGAGACCAATCCGGCCATTGAGACCTACGAGATTCCTTACTCCAAGAAATACAGTCAGGTAGACGGGCAGGATCTTCTGTTAAAGCAGATTGAGATTTTCTTCTAAAAGAAAGATTTTTAAAAAGAGCATCAAAGACAATTTCTGTCCTCGATGCTCTTTTTTTCTATTTCACATCTATTACGCAACAAACCATACACAACACATCATCATCAATATCACAAAGTACGGCTCGCAGCGCATACACAACGATTTACTCCAGCGGGCTCTTGACGGAGTCCCTGCTTTTCTCGGATACATCTGCGGGGGTTCTCATCAGCTTCTCCACCCAGATGAGGGAACGGGGAATATCCGTATCCGGCAGGAAGAAGGCAATCTCCTGCTTCACTTCGCCGCCCAGCATATTGATGGCATTTCTGGCACCGTCCAGTTCTTCATTCATATTGCCGGATTTATATGCCACGAAGCTTCCCTTCTGCGGTTTGACGAACGGCATGCAGTATTCAGCCAGCACCGCCAGATTGGCCACAGCACGGAAACACACAGATCAAATTTTCCGGAAATCCTTCTCATGGGCCAGATCCTCCGCCCGACCGTGAATGCAGCGGATCTTTGTCAGCCCCAGCGCATCCGATCACTTCATTGACAAAGTTTACTCTCTTTTCCTGGGAATCCACCAGGATCATCTCCAGATGAGGGAATGCAATCTTGATGGGAATACCCGGAAATCCGGCACCGGTGCCGATATCGATCACACTGTCCACCTCCATCATATCATGAGATTTTACAATGGTCAGGCTGTCAATAAAATGCTTCTGTACCACTTCCACACCATCGGTGATGGCTGTCAGATTCATGACCTTATTCTTTTCCTCCAGCATATCAAAGAACTGACGGAACTGCAGATACTGATGCTCGGACAGATAGATATTCAGCTGATCCAGTCCCTCTTTAAACTTGATAATCTCTTCCTTATTCATCTTCTATTTCCTCCTTAATTGTTCTTAAGTAAACGAGCAGTACCGATATGTCGGCAGGCGATACACCTGAGATCCGGGACGCCTGGCCAATGGATACCGGATGAAACAGCTTCAGCTTCTGCACTGCCTCAATGCGCAGGCTCTTGATGGCATCATAATCAATGTCTTCCGGAATTTTTTTCTGCTCCAGTTTTTTGAACTGCTCCACCTGCTTCAGCTGCCGTTTGATATACCCGTCATATTTCAGATTTATGTCAACCTGTTCTTTCACATCCCAGGAAGCTCCGGCCGATCATCGTCGATGGGGCCATACCTCATAGTTCAGCTCCGGCCGCCGGATCAGCTCTGCCAGCGTGGTGCCGGACTGCAGCTTTTGGGTATTGCAGCTTTCCAGTAGCTGCTGTACCTTCTCGGAAGTGCCGATATTCACATGAGAAAGCCGCTCTATCTCCCGGTCGATCTGCGCCCGTTTTTCTTCCAGACGGGCGTGCTGTTCTTCCGAGATCAGCCCCACCTGGTAACCGATATCCATGAGACGCAGATCCGCATTATCCTGGCGAAGCAACAGACGGTATTCCGCCGGGAAGTCATCATCCGGTAAGGTTCATGGTTTTCTTTTCGTCACCAGATCATCGATGAGCACGCCAATATAGGACTCCGAGCGATCCAGGAATAATCATCTCCCTGCCCAGCGTTTTCAGCCCCGCATTGATGCCTGCGATCAGTCCCTGTCCGGCGGCTTCCTCATAGCCGGAGCTGCCGTTGAACTGTCCTGCACTGAACAGTCCCTTTGATGTTCTTGAATTCCAGCGTGGATTCAGCTGTCTGGCATTGATGCAGTCATACTCGATGGCATAGGCATTTTCGCACGATTTTCGCATGCTCCAGCCCTGAACGGTATGATACATCTGCTCCTGCACATCCTCCGGCAAAGAACTGGACATGCCGCCCACATACATCTCTGTGGTGTGCCTCGCCCTCCGGCTCAATGAATACCTGATGCCGGTTCCTGTCAGCGAATTTTACCACCTTATCCTCAATGGACGGGCAGTACCGGGGGCCAATGCCCTCGATGATCCCCTGCATAGATGGGGGGACCGATCCAGGTTCGATCGGATGATCTCATGGGTCTTCTCATTCGTATACGTGAGCCAGCAGGACACCTGCTCCCGCTGGATATCCGATTGGGATCGTTGAAAAAGAAAACGGACGGATGTGTTCGTCTCCCTTCTGCTCCTCCATTTTGGAAAAAATCAATGGTTCTGGCATCCATCCGGGCAGGTGTTCCTGTCTTTGAACCGGAACATCTCAATCCCCAGATTTTTCAGGCAATCCGTCAGATGATTGGCCGCCATCAGCCCGTTGGGGCCGGTATACGTGATGGTCTCCCCACACAGGCAGCGGGCCCGCAAATACGTGCCGGAACAGATCACCACCGCACGGCAGTCATACTGATCCCTGTATGGATCCGCACGCCGGTGACCCGCCCGTCTTCCACACGGATATCCGTCACCTCTGCCTGCTTGATGGTCAGGTGATCGGTATGCTGCAGCACCTCCCGCATGCTGCGGCTGTACTCCGCCTTGTCCGCCTGAGCACGCAGGGAATGCACCTGCAGGCCCTTTTGGACACGTTCAGCATCTTGACTGGATAAAGGTCGGTCAATATTCTTGCCCATCTCGCCGCCCAGCGCATCGATCTCCCGGACGATATGTCCTTTGGAGCTTCCGCCGATATTGGGATTGCAGGGCATGAGCGCAATACTCTCCACACTGACGGTAAACATGATTGTCTCAAGCCCCAGTCTGGCACTGGCCAACGCGGCCTCGCAGCCGGCATGACCGGCGCCTATCACGACAACATCATATTTCTGTGACATTTTATTCTCCTTCTTTGTATCCTCATTATTTTCCCCATACAAAATTTTGCAAAAATCTCATCTGCCAGGTCGTCATCCACCGCTTCCCCGGTGATCCTGCCCAGTTTCTCATAGGCATCCATCAGGTCAATGGAATAGAAATCCTCCGGCATGCCCATCTGCAGGCTTTCTCTACCCGGTCAAGGGCCGCCAGGCCTCCTCCAGCAGCTGCTTCTGCCGCAGGTTGGTGATGCATACCTGGTCGTTAAAGGAAATCTCCTCCCTGAAAACAGGTCTTTTAACACCTCTTCCAGCTGATCAATACCCTTCTCCTCTCTGGCCGAGATGGAGTACCGGATGCGCGCCCACCCGGGCACGCAAATCACCTCTTCGGTTACCACTGTCTCCAGATCGGTCTTATTCAGAAGCACGATGGTCTTTCTGTCCCGGATCAGATCTATGATCTCCTCATCACTTTCATTTAACGGCACCGAACCGTCCGCCACATACAGGATCAGATCGGCTTTCTCCATGGACGCCACTGCCCGCTGGATACCGATCTTCTCTACCGTATCTCGGTTTTGCGGATACCCGCGGTATCGATGATATTCAGGCTGATGCCGTTGATCTGGATCTGCTCCTCCAGCGTATCCCGGGTCGTTCCCGCCACATCGGTGACAATGGCCCGCTCCTCCCCACCAGCACATTCATGAGGGACGATTTTCCTGCGTTTGCCGATGATCACTGTGCGGATGCCTTCCCGGCACATTCTGCCATTGTCAGAAGGTAACAATGAGCCGCTGCATCTGCCCGCGAAGCTTATTCACCACGCCGCCCAGCGTCTCTGCATAACCGTCCAGGCTGATATGCCTGGTCATCCAGCGCCGATTCGATGAACGCCAGATGATAGAGGATTTCTCTTTCGAAAATTGCCGATGGCCTCTTTTACCGAACCTTTTAACTGTTCCACTGACGTGCAGCGCATAGGCATTCGGGAAGAAATGATCTCTCCCACCGCCTGCCTGGGTCAGATCCATCTTTCCATTCAGAAATGCCCGCTTCGTGAATTCCCCGGCTCTGCCAGCCGGGCGCCATGTCGGATCACCGTCTCCAGGATCTGCCTCTGTCACATAGACGCCGCCATGGCAGTCGATCTCCACCGTATCCTCCCCCCTGTATAGCTGTGGGGTTTTCATGAGCAGAAGCAGCACCTCGTCCACCCGTTCTTCCCCATCATAGATAAACCCATAATGGATCGTATGGGGACGGCTGCTCCTCCAGCACAAAATCCTTCTTCCCGGAACGGAAAATCCGGGCAGCTGTCCAATGGCCTGTTTGCCGCTGATCCGCACGATGCTGATGCCGGCTTCTGACACCGCCGTAGCGATGGCGGGCAATGGTATCCTCCATGATCTCCATCCGAATCCTCCTTCCCGTTCTACGCTCCTCATTCTTATCACAACATTTAAAAACATTCTTTATATGCACAGGCACCCGTCCATATTCAGAAAAAGGGCCTGCACAAAAATGTAAATAGCTCGATACATTTTGCAGCAGACCCTCCTTTATCATTCGGAATACTTAATCTTCTTTATCCTCTTTTGGTTTTCTTCTCTGACAAATCTCTCTTCTCTGTTCTCTCTGTCACGACTTCTGTAACGGTTGTCCTGGCTGCCATATCTTCCTCTGTCTCTTCTGTAACCTGTCCGTGGCTCCCGGTCCTCATTTTTCAGTGTGATCACGACCTTTACGGGTAAGGCTCCTCTCCTTCGCTGTGTGTGCACATAACGGTCATTCTGCAGTGCAGAATGGATGATCCTTTCTCTCATAGGGATTCATCGGCTCCAGTGTTACCGGCTTTCTCGTTCTCTTTACTTTATAAGCGTGTTCTTCGCCAGGTTCTCCAGTGTGGTCTTCCGACGGTTCCGGTAATCTTCGGTATCCATCTTCACACGGATATAGCTCTCGCTCTCCTTGTTGGCAACCAGGCTTGCCAGATACTGCAGAGAATCCAGTGTCTGTCCTCTCTACCGATGAGAACGCCCATATCATTGCCCTTCAGGTCGATATCCAGTGTCTGATTCTCCTCATCATACTTCATGTCGATCTCGACTCCAAGTTCATGCAGCGGAACACACCGCCCAGGAACTCTCTGACACTGTCTGTCATGGAATATTTTTTTTCTTGCACGGATGACTGCGGGCTTGCTGTTAAAACCAAGGAATCGGTGCTTCCTTTTTCCAGGACTTCATATTCTATCTTTATCACTTGTCGTTCCAAGCTTTACCACAACGCTTCTGTGATCGCATCATCTACGGTTTTTGCACTGATCTCAATAAAAATCCATCTTGCCCCGTCCCCTTATTTCTTATTCTTCTCGTTAAAACGCTGTACCATACGTGCTCTGTCGGCGATGCTTCCGGCTTTTACTTCCTGATTATAAGCATTCTACCTTCTCCTCGTTCTCCTGGGAGATTGCCTTCGCCTGCTTGGGCTCGTCGATCTTACGCACATTTCTGTTGGCTGCCTCGAAATCTGGTTGCCCCTCATATCCGCGCTTTGCCTTCTTCTTCTTATTCTTCTCTACATTCTTGGCGATCAGGTCTTCCACGTCTACCTTATCGAAGATCTTATTCATGATCACCTGGATCACACACCGCACAGCCGAGCTGGCGATCCAGTACAGACCAAGACCGATCTGGAAGGTCAGACAGAAAAATGCGGACATCAGCGGCATGGTGGTGTTCATGGACTTGGTCATATTTGCCGTCACATCATCGGTGATGCCGGTGTATTGGAAAAGCAGTACCCATGAGTTTTGTGTTCAGCCACTTTGGGTCAGTGCAGAGAACCGGGATCATGCACCGATAGCCAGCAGAATGGGAACCGCCTGCCACTACAGCCTTTATCATATCCCACGGAGTATTTGTGATATTCAGCCCCAGAAAATTTGAAACGTGGACAAATTCATCTTCAGTTCTGTAATCTCACCCCGTCAGGCCGGACATACTTTCAAATTTAGTCCAGTCGGAATCTTGAACAGATAAAAAAGCATCGATCAATGTATTCTTCGTTGTCTCAGCGGTAGTAAAAATCCAAAGATGCTGGATCCCATTATCCTTGACAAACGCCTTCATGAGTTCTTCAAAACCGGCAACATTCGATACAGATGTCACAAGGCCGGTAAACATAGCCTTTAACATTGGTGATGTAGGCCGGAATATTGTTAATCACACGGAACAGTGCAAACAGGATAGGCATCTGAATGAGTAACGGCAGGCATCCACCTGTAGATGCGCCATATTTCATAGATGGCATTCATTTCCTCATTCATACGCTCCATGGAAGTTGTATCTTTTTTATTCTTGTATTTCTTCTGAACAGCCTGTAACTCCGGAGGTTCATCCTGGCTGTCATCTTCTGAAACTTCTGCTGCTTGATGGTCAGCGGAATCATCAGCACGTTTACAATAACTGTAAATAAGATAATGCTCAATCCAATATTCGGAATACCTATAACTTCAGAAAATTATAGATGGCATTGATAATATAGCCCAACACCTTTGCGATGGGACCCAAAATCATTCCCTGATACTGCGTCAATACATACGCTGGCAATTAAAAAACCTCCTCTACGGAACCGGATCATATCCACCCTTAGCGAATGGATGACATCTCAATACCCTTCTTATTGTCAAAATACAGTCCTTTGCACGCTCCATACTTCTCAATGGCTTCTATTCCGTACTGGGAACAGGTCGGAAATATAAATACAATGGAACGGTCCTTTATGGGAGATATATTCTTTTCTGTAAAACTCAATCATGGCGATTAATATCCGCTTCCATCATCTTTCCCCTGCTTCATCTCTTTTACAATTTACGAATCTTTCCAAATGTAACAAAGCACTTTCGATCTGCATTCCCTCATAGTCTCTGCAGAAACTCTCGCAACAACAACAACAACATTATCGAGCCCCGCTGAAATTCCTGCTCGTGCAGCCGGTAGCTCTCTCTGATAAGCTCAACTGTGTCTGACAACGCTGCTGCTCCACTCATTTCTACTGATATTAAACGATTCTCTTTTTTCTCTGACTGGTTGTCCAAGCGACGTACATCACCTGACACTCTCGTTCACACAGTGTGAATGGCTTTTCAAATTGCAGCCTGGAAAAATCCCTGATGCTTCCAGAGGGACTTTGTGACCTGGATTAATCTTCTTCCTTTTCTCCGGCATAGAAGAAAGGCCACATACATGCGGCCTATGCGGATAATTCTCTTCTTCCTTTTTGGTTTCTTCTTTCTTGCTGCTAAAACTTTCTTCACCAGCGCAAAGTCTACCTTGAACGGGAATCCATGAACTTTCTGCGCGCTGTCTTTTCTTCGGCTGAAATGTCACTTTTCATAACTCTCTGGCACCCTCCTTTTCTAAAAACGCTATTTCAATTATATGGACAAAAACGCTATGCAAAGTCAAGTAATTCCTTGTATTTTTCCGTTTTTGATTATCCACGGATGTGGACGACTTTCTGTGACGGTAGTATAATGTTAAGTCCACATTTTGGAAAACTTTGTTGATAACTTGGGGTAAACCGTATAATTTGTTATTAACGCCTTCTAGTCTTTTATTTTCAGGCTTTCCGAAATTATCCCATTTTCGACTTATACATTTTTTCGTGTATCCTTGCGATATGTCAACCGGTTATTCCACCGTCTCCACAAAGTTATCCACAGAAGTGTGAAAATATCCCCACTCGAATCTTGCTTAATTATTTTTTGTCGTAAAATATAAATTGAGACATTTTGTAAACAAAATTGAGTGAATATCAATATGAACACAGTCAGAGAATTATGGCAAGAGATCATTGAAAAAGGTCAAAAAATGAATATTTTTTTAACGGAGGTATCCTTCAACACCTGGCTGGTTCCGCTGAAAGTATACGATGTCAGCGAGGATACGAAGTCACTGTCATCGTTCCTTCGCAGAATGAACAGACCATTCAGATCCTTCTGCGCAAAATATAAACAGCTTTGGAGGTGGTGACTGAGGAGCTAATCCGGTCATCATTATGAGATCAGCTTTGTCCTGAGAAAAATCTGGACAGGATCCATGAGGAAAAAGGCTGTCCACCACCGGTTTCAATGAAAAATATCGAGCGGGCGGGCCTGAACCCCCGTTACAACCTTTCCGACACCTTCGTGGTGGGCAAGAACAATACCTTTTCCGCCCATGCAGCGGCGCTGGCTGTGGCCGAGACCCCTCGGGGAACTGTACAAATCCGCTGTTCCTGTAACGGAGGCGTAGGACTGGGGAAGAATCCCATCTGATGCATTCCATCGCCCACTATATCCTGAGACGAATCCCGAGGCCCGGGGCTGTATGTCACCTCCGAGGTGTTCACCAACGAGCTCATCGACTCCATCCGTAACGGTAATTCCGCGGCCATGAACAATTTCCGGGACAAGTACCGCAACATCGACGTACTGCTCATCGACGACGTGCAATTTATTATAGGAAAAGAGTCCACCCAGGAAGAGTTTTTCCATACGTTCAACCACCTGCACGGCCTGAAAAACACAGATCGTGCTGTCCAGCGACCGTCCGCCAAAAGATATGGAAACACTGGAAGACCGTCCTGACCACCCGATTCGAATGGGGGCTGCTGGCAGACATCGGATCCCTGACTATGAGACGAGAATGGCAATCTTACGGAAAAGAGGAGCTGGACGGCTACAACATCGATGACGAGGTCATCCAGTACATCGCCACCAACATCAAGTCCAACATCCGGGAGCTGGAGGGGAGCCCTGAACAAGCAAGCGTCATCGCCATGTCCAAGCTGGAGCAGAAAGAGATCAACCTGGATCTGGCCAGGATGCCCTGCGGATATGATTTCTCCCGACGGCAAACGGGAGCTGACGCCGAAAATCATCATTCAGACGGTAGCCGAACATTTCGGCATTTCCACCAAGGACATCCTGGGACAGAAGCGCAACGCCGAGATCGTATTTCCCCGACAGATTGCCATGTATCTGTGCCGGAACTCATAGACACCAAGCTCGACGCTCATCGGGGAAGATCATGGGGAACCGTGATCACTCCACTGTCTTGAGCGGTGTCAACAAGATCAAGGACGAGATCAAGAAAAATGAGACAAGCCGCAACACCATTGAGACGATCAAGAAGAAGCTCAATCCCCAGCTAAGGTGTTTTGCTTTTTTGTTGACAATTTTTCGAATCGTTTCCTTATATTAATGTTTTTTTCTCAGGTTATCCACATTTTCAGGTGTATAACCTGTTCATTGTCTGTGGATAAGTAGAACCTTTGTGGATGGCCCCCTTCATGCCTGTGTATAACTTCAGATTTATCCTCATGCATACACCCCTTTTCCAACAAGGTTTTCCCCAGCTGTTTTTTCCGTATTTTCAGACAGAAACACAGTTTTTTACACATATCCACAGCCTCTACTGCTACTACTGCGGATTACCATATTATTTATATACTAAGCGCCCCACACGACTGGGGGAAAGGAGTTTTCCACATGAAAATCATTTGCAGCAAATCGGATCTGCTCCGTGGTGTCAACATCGCGCTGAAAGCGGTTCCTTCAAAACAACCATGACCATCCTGGAATGCATTCTCATTGATGCATCCAAAAAGCGATATTACTTTTACCTCCAATGATATGGAGCTTGGCATCGAGACGACTGTCAAAGGACTGATCAAGGAACGGGGCGTTGTCGCCATCGACGCAAAGATCTTTTCTGATATTATCCGCAAACTGCCGGACAACGACGTGGTCATCGAGACAGACGAGAAATTCAACACCACCATCACCTGTGAGAAGGCCAAGTTCAATATCGCGGGCAAATCCGAGAGATTTTTCCTATCTGCCTTATATTGAGAAGAATGAGCCTGTCGTTCTGTCCCAGTTTACGCTGAAGGATCTGATCCGCCAGACGATCTTTTTCCATTGCGGACAATGACAACAACAAGCTGATGACCGGTGAACTCTTTGATATCCATGAGAATATGCTGAAGGTGGCTTCCTGGACGGACACCGTATTTCCATCCGCCGGGTGGAGTTAAAGGAAGCTTACGAGGACCGCAAGGTGGTCGTTCCGGGCAAGACGTTACAGGAAGTGAGCAAGATTTTATCCGGCGAAGCGGACAGCACGGTGAAGCTGTTCTTCACCACCAACCATATCGTATTTGAATTCGACGATACCGTTGTGGTTTCCCGCCTCATCGAGGGTGAGTATTTCCGCATTGACCAGATGCTTTCCAGCGATTATGAAACAAAGGTGACAATCAACAAGCGGGAGTTCCTGGACTGTATCGACCGTGCGACGCTTCTGGTAAAAGGGAGACAAAGAAGCCCATCATCATCAACATTACCATGAGGGCATGGAGTTGAAGATCAATTCCCAGATCGGTTCCATGCATGAGAGATCGACATTGAAAAAGAGGGGCCGGGATATCATGATCGGCTTTAACCCCAAGTTCCTCATCGACGCCCTTCGCGTCATCGACGGAGAAGATCACGATTTATCTGGTTAATCCCAAAGGCGCCCTGCTTTATCCGGGATGAGGAGCAGTCTTATATTTACCTGATCCTTCCGGTAAACTTTAACGCTGCGGCAAAACGCGTAAGCGCGGCAGAAAAAGGAGGACAAAAGATGGAAACAATCAAATTAGAGAACAGAATATATCAAGCTGGGACAGGCGCTAAAAAAGCAGCCGGTGTGGTAGAATCCGGCGTGGATGCCAAGGAAAAGATCGTGGGCGGAGAGGTGCAGGTCAACGGCGCAGGAGTTGCAGCGCGGCAAGAAGCTGTATGACGGAGATGTGGTATCTTTTCACGGAGAAGAGATCCGCATTGAGAAATAAATCCCTGTAGTTGGAGAACAATGGTTGTAAAATCACTGGATCTGAAAAATTTCAGAAATTACAGCCTGAACTGCATATTGATTTTGACCCTTTTACGAATATTTTCTATGGGAATAATGCCCAGGAAAGACGAATATCCTGGAATCCGTGTATCTTGGCGGGACGACCAAATCCCATAAAGGGCAGCAGGATCAGGATATGATCACCTTCACGGAGGAGGAATCCCATATCCGTATGCTGTGCAGAAGAAGAATCTGACGAAGACGGATCGATATGCATTTGAAAAAAAATAAAAACGAAGGGCATTGCGGTGGACGGCATTCCCATCAAGAAGGCGTCAGGAGCTTTTCGGGATCGTGAATCTGGTTTTTTTCCCCGGAGGATCTGAATATCATCAAAAACGGCCCTTCCGAGCGACGGCGCTTCATCGATCTGGAATTATGTCAACTGGATAAGATTTATTTTCACAATCTGTCCAACTACAACAAGATCCTGATCCAGCGCAACAAGCTGCTCAAGGACATTGCCTTTCATCCGGAATGGATGGATACGCTGGAGATCTGGGATATGCAGCTGGCCGGCTACGGATCCAAGATCATCAAACGACGGACAGCTTTGTGGAGCAGTTGGGAGACATTGCCGGAGATATCCATGAAAAAAAAAAAAACCGGCGGCAGGGAGCATCTGTCCCTTTTGTACGAGCCGGAGTGACGAGCGAGAATTTTGAACAGCTGCAAAAAAAACAGGGCGCGGGATATCCCGACTGAAGATGACATCCCAAGGCCCGCACCGGGACGATTTGTATGCAGGCAGACGGCGTGGATATCCGTAAATTGGTTCTCAGGGACAGCAGACGGACGTCGGCACTGACATTGAAGCTCTCAGATTGAGCTGGTGAAGAAGATGACATCCATGATACACCGGTTCTTTACCTGGATGATGTGCTGTCTGAACTGGACAGCAAGCAGGCAAACTATTTGCTGAACAGTATCGGGGACATTCAGACGATTATTACCTGTACCGGTCTGGATGATTTTGTCAACAACCGGTTTGAGATCAATAAAGTTTTCAGAGTAGCAAACGGGACGGTGGACGACAGAAAAATTAAACTGGAGGATGTATATGAGCAGAATGAAATATGGTGCAAGATCAAATTCAGATATTGAAGGATTGGAAGCAAGGAAACGGCCGGGCATGTATATCGGCAGTACGTCCTCCAGAGGACTACACCATCCTCGTATACGAGATCGTAGACAATGCTGTCGATGAGGCGCTGGCAGGTTACTGTGACAAAGATCGAGGTGTCCATCAAGGACAATTCCGATGACGGTCATCGACGACGCCGTGGCATTCCGGTGGGAATCAACCACAAAGCGGGCAATCCTGCAGTAGAGGTTGTTTTACGATCCTGCACGCCGGCGGTAAATTCGGCGGCGGCGGATACAAGGTTTCCGGTGGTCTCCATGGCGTAGGCGCATCCGTTGTAAATGCGCTTTCTGACTGGCTGGAGGTCGAAATTCGTCATGAAGGAAAGGTTTATCAGCAGCGGTATGAGAGAGGCCATGTGGGCTATCATTTGAAGGTTGTCGGCGAGTGCGAGCCGGAAAAGACCGGACCAAGGTGTCGTTTTTTCTGCCGGATAAAGGAGATCTTCGAGGACGACGTGTTTGACTATGATGTGTTAAAGCACGTCTGCGGAAATGGCTTTTCTTACAAAAGGGATCTGAAGATTCTCCTGGTGGATCTGCGCGGGACGGAGCCCCACCAAGAACCTTCCACTACGAGGCGGTATCCGGGAGTTCGTCACCTATCTAAACGGCAGCAAGGTTCCGCTTTATGACAAGGTAATGTACTTTGAGGGCACGAAAAACAATGTTTACGTCGAGGTTGCACTGCAGCACAACGATTCCTACAACGAGAGTGTGTTCTCTTTTGTCAATAATATCAATACGCCGGAGGGCGGTACGCATCTGGTGGGCTTTAGGAATGCGCTGACAAAGACGTTTAACGACTATGCGAGAAGTAATAAACTGTTAAAGGATAACGAGCCCAACCTGTCCGGCGACGATATCCGTGAAGGTCTGACTGCGATCATCAGTGTCAAGATTGAAGATCCTCAGTTTGAGGGACAGACCAAACAGAAGCTGGGAAACTCCGAGGCGAGAAGCGCTGTGGACAGCGTGGTGAGCGAACAGCTGACGTATTTTCTGGAGCAGAACCCGTCCGTTGCAAAGACGATTGTAGAAAAGTCCGTTCTGGCGCAGCGTGCAAGGGAAGCGGCAAGAAGGCGCGGGATTTGACGAGAAGAAAGACTGCGCTGGAAAATACAGCCCTGCCCGGCAAGCTGGCAGACTGCTCGGATAAAGATCCGAAAAATTGCGAGATTTACATCGTAGAGGGTGATTCCGCGGGCGGCTCTGCAAAGAAGGCGAGAAGCCGTGCGACGCAGGCGATCCTTCCCCTGCGCGGCAAGATTTTGAACGTAGAAAAAGCCCGTCTGGACAAGATTTTTTCCAATGCCGAAATCAAGGCGATGATTACCGCATTTGGAACCGGAATTCATGAGGACTTTGATATCAGCAAGCTGCGGTATCATAAGATTGTTATCATGACGGATGCCGATGTGGATGGTGCGCATATCGCAACTCTGATGCTGACCTTTATTTACCGGTTTATGCCGGAGCTGATCAAGCAGGGACACGTTTATCTGGCAAAGCCCCCGCTGTATAAGCTGGAAAAGAATAAAAAGGTTTGGTACGCCTACAGCGACGAAGAGCTGGCGGCGATTATCAACGAGGTCGGCAGAGATCAGAATAACAAAATCCAGCGTTACAAAGGTCTGGGTGAGATGGATGCAGAACAGCTCTGGGAGACGACGATGGATCCTGAGCACAGAATCCTGTTAAAGGTCTGCATGGATGAAGAGACGGAATCCGAAGTGGATCTGACCTTCACAACGCTGATGGGCGACCAGGTGGAACCCCGCCGGAAGTTTATCGAAGAGAACGCTCAGTTCGTAAAGAATCTGGATATTTAGAAAACTGATTGGAATGCCGCCTGGGCGGCTGGATAAGAAGGAAAGATGGAAGATAATATTTTTGACAAAATAGAAGAAGTCGATCTGAAGAAAAAAATGGAGGAATCTTATATCGATTACGCAATGAGCGTAATCGCTGCCAGAGCCCTCCCGGACGTCCGCGACGGCTTAAAGCCGGTACAGAGAAGTGTTCTTTACTCCATGATCGAGCTGAATAACGGACCGGATAAGCCACATCGTAAAAGTGCACGTATCGTCGGTGATACAATGGGTAAATATCATCCACACGGTGACAGCTCTATCTACGGAGCACTTGTCAATATGGCGCAGGAATGGAATACCCGTTATCCGCTTGTTGACGGTCATGGAAACTTCGGCTCTGAGGATGGCGACGGCCCTGCAGCGATGCGATACACCGAGGCGAGATTGTCCAAGATCTCGATGGAGATGCTGGCGGACATCAACAAGGACACCGTTGATTTTGAACCGAACTTCGATGAAACGGAAAAAGAGCCGGTTGTACTGCCCTCCCGTTATCCGAATCTGCTGGTAAACGGTACCTCCGGTATTGCAGTCGGCATGGCGACCAACATCCCTCCCCACAACCTGCGGGAGGTGGTCGATGCGGTCGTAAAGATCATGGACAACCGCATTTTGGAAGACCGCGACACCGAAATTGAAGAGATCATGGGCATCGTCAAAGCGCCTGATTTCCCGACCGGCGGCGTGATTTTAGGAACCCGCGGCGTGGAAGAGGCATACCGGACAGGACGCGGCAAAATCCGTGTCCGCGCCGTGACCAATATCGAGACGCTTCCAAACGGCAAGAGCCAGATCATCGTGACGGAGCTTCCCTACATGGTAAACAAGGCGAAGCTGATTGAGAAGATTGCAGATCTGCATAAAGAAAAGCGTATTGATGGCATCACAGATCTGAGAGATGAATCCAACCGTGAGGGCACCAGAGTTGTCATTGAGCTGCGCAGGGATGCGAACGCAAACGTTATCTTAAATCAGCTTTACAAGCACACCCAGATGCAGGATACCTTTGGCGTTATTATGCTGGCACTGGTAGATGGACAGCCGAAGGTGCTGAGCCTGCTGGATATGCTCAAATGCTACATCGCCCATCAGGAAGATGTCGTTACCAGACGGACAAAATATGACTTAAATAAAGCCGAAGAACGCGACCATATTTTACAGGGCTTGCTGATCGCACAGGATCATATTGATGAGGTCATCCAGATCATCCGCAGCAGCCAGACCCCTCAGATCTCCAAGGATCGTTTGATCGAACGCTTTGGTCTGACCGACGTACAGGCACAGGCAATTATCGATATGCGTCTGCGTGCGCTGACCGGTCTGGAGCATGAAAAGCTGGAAGCAGAGCATCAGGAGCTTTTGAAAAAAATTGCAGAATTAAAGGCAATTCTGGCAGACGAGAAGCGTCTGCTGGGTGTTCATCCGCAGCGAGCTGCTTGTGATCAAGGACAAATACGGAGATGACAGAAGAAGTAAGATCGGCTATGATGAATTTGATATTTCCATGGAGGATATGATCCCGAGAGAGAATACGATCATCGCCATGACGAACCTTGGTTATATCAAGCGAATGACCGTCGATAACTTTAAGGCGCAAAACCGCGGCGGCAGAGGCATCAAGGGCATGCAGACGATCGAGGAAGACTTTATCGCAGATCTTCTGATGACGACAACACATCATTATGTGATGTTCTTTACGAATTTTGGACGGTTTATCGTTTAAAAGACATACGAAATTCCGGAAGCTGGACGTACTGCGCGGGGTACGGCAATCATCAACCTGCTGCAGCTTGCTCCGGAAGAAAAAATTTCCGCCATCATTCCGGTAAAGGATTACGAAAAGGACGACAACTTGTTCATGGTAACCAGAAAGGGTATCGTCAAGAAGACCCCGATTCTGGAATACAGCAACGTCAGAAAGAACGGCCTTGCGGCGATTAACCTGGGGAGGACGACGAACTGATCGAGGTGAAGGTAACGAATGCGGACAGCGAGATTTTCCTCGTAACGAGAGACGGCATGTGCATTCGTTTCAAGGAAACCGACGTCAGAAATACCGGCAGAACGTCGATGGGCGTGATCGGTATGACGCTGTCTGACAACGATGAAATTGTCGGCATGCAGTTAGACCATCAGGGAGATTCGCTGCTGATCGTTTCTGAAAACGGTATGGGCAAGCGTACCTCGATGGACGAATTTAGGTACAGCACCGCGGCGGCAAAGGGCGTGAAGTGCTATAAGATCACGGGACAAGACCGGCTATGTCATCGGCGTGAAGGCTGTCAACGAAAGGATGAGGTCATGATGATCACCACCGAGGGGCATCATCATCCGCTTTGCCTGGGGATATTTCCAAACTGGGCAGAATCACCTCCGGCGTGAAGCTGATGAACGTGGACACCGGATGTGAGCGTGGCAGAAGCATTGCCAAGGTGCGCCAGGAAGTAAACAAATCGGAAAGTGCGGAGGAAACCGCAGAGCAGATTGAAGAAGAACTGAAAAATGAAGTGCGCTACAGCGATGAGGACGATGTTTCGGAAGAAGATCTGATCCGGGATGAGCTGGGCGAGGATGATACAGAAGAGTAAATCCGGTGAAATTTGCAAGTGAGAATGCCTGGGGGGTGAAAGCCTGCCCGGGTATTCTCACTTTTCACATGCACCGACTCCGGCGGTTTTCATATCATACAGGAAAAGAGAAAAAGCAGGGAAAATATGAAGGAAGAAAAACCTGTCATTCTCATCACTGCCGGTACGGAAGTGTTTCAGAAAAACAGAAAACGGCTGTTTCTCTATGAGGAATACGCCCTGCGCATCCGGGAAATCGGTGGGATTCCGCTGATGATCGCAGACCTGGATATGCCGGAGGAGATCACTGCACTTGAGCAGCTGGCAGATGGCCTTCTCTTAAGTGGCGGCGGGGACGTGGATCCCAAGTGGTTTGGAGAAACGGATACCCAGAGCGGCGCCGTCTATGATGAGAAGAGACCGCATGGAGATCGGGCTGTGCCGGGCCTTTGCAGCGGCGAAAAAGCCGGTGCTCGGCATTTGCCGGGGCATCCAGGTCATCAACATTGCCTTTGGCGGTACGATTTATCAGGATATCGAAGGGGCGCTGCATCTTTCTCATCCCCGGGAGAGGTTCATGAGGTACAGTTGCTGCCGGATTCTTTTTTGGAAAAATATATGGAGCGGCGCGTTATTAGTGAACAGCTTTTCATCATCAGGCTATTCGAAAACTGGCAAAGGGGTTCCGGGTGGCGGCCGTGGTGCAGCCCGCTGGAGCTTATCGAAGCCATCGGAGCATGAGACGCTGCCGGTGTATGGCGTGCAGTGGCATCCTGAGCGGATGATGGGGAGCAGATCTGCCGACATGCGGGCACTTTTGAAAAAAATATTTGACTTTGGGGAGAAAAACATGTCGGTACAGATTGTGAGAGACTATTTTGAAGCAGTGGAACTATGAAGATAAAATTCAGGAGTTTGATGAGTCCAGCGCTACGGTGGAGCTGGCGCCCATGCGGTGGAGTGTCATCCCGGCGCAGATTGCCAACCCCTGTCCTTCAAGGTGGATGATGTCTGTGTGCTCATCGTGGCGGCAGGGGACGCCAAGATCGACAATCACAAATATAAGCAGTATTTTTCATACGAAAGCCAAAATGCTGACACCGGAGGAAGTCATTGATTTTACAGGACATGCCATCGGCGGCGTGTGCCCCTTTGCAGTGGACCGTTCCCGGGTAAAGGTATACCTGGATGTTTCCATGAAGCGGTTCGATATCATGTACCCGGCAGCGGGAAGCAGCAGCAGTGCGGTAAAACTCACCATCCGAGCTGGAGACCTGTTCCGGCTATGAGGAATGGATCGACGTGTGCAAGGGCTGGCAGGAAGAGACAGCGTAACATCATATTATCAAAGTGTTCAAAAAAGGAGGAAAAGTGGATGATTCGTGCGGTTCATGGATAACCTTCAAAAACATCAAGGAAATGTGTATAGAAGTCAATCATGTGCTCTCAGCAGATATGAAGGAGGCACTGGATACGTCCGTGCAGACAGAGGAAATCCCGCTGGGCAGACAGATTCTCTGCCAGCTGCAGGAGAATCTGGAAATCGCAGGAAAGGATAGGATTCCCATCTGTCAGGATACGGCATGGCCATCGTTTTCCTGGAAGTGGGTCAGGATGTGCATTTGAGGGCGGTTCTGTGGAGGATCAATGAGGGCGTCCGGCAGGGGAGCTATGTGGAGGATATCTCCCGCAAATCTGTCGTGAAGGATCCTCTGATTCGGGAAAATACAAAGGACAACACCCCGGCAGTCATCCATACGTCCATCGTGCCCGGCGATCAGGTGAAAATCACCGTGACACCCAAGGGCTTCGGCAGTGAAAATATGAGCAAGATCTTTATGCTGAAACCGGCAGACGGCATCGAAGGCGTCAAAGAAGCGGTGTTTCCGCTGTCCGGGATGCAGGCCCCAACGCCTGTCCCCCGGTGGTGGTCGGCGTCGGCATCGGCGGTACCTTTGAAAAAATGTGCCATCATGGCAAAACACGCACTGACGAGGAGTGGGGGAGTCCATTCCGATATTCCTTATGTGAAAGAGATGGAGGAAGAGCTCCTGACAAAAATCAACAAGCTGGGCATCGGCCCCGGCGGTCTTGGCGGAACGACCACGGCATTTGCGGTGAACATAGAGACATACCCGACCCCATTGCCGGACTTCCGGTGGCAGTCAGCATTTGCTGCCATGAACCGGCATATGACGAGAGTGATCTAAATACTGGGAGGAAATATTATGGACAGACAGATACAGGCCCCGCTGGATCCACAGGAGATTCGAACACTGAGAGCGGGCGATTATGTAAAAAATTACAGGCACAATCTATACGGCAAGAGATGCCGCTCACAAACGGATGAAAGAGACACTGGACAGGGGGAGGCATTGCCCTTTTCTCTGGAAAATAATGTGATTTATTATATGGGGCCTTCCCCGGCAAGAGAGGGACGACCCATCGGTTCCGCAGGCCCTACCACGGCCAGTCGCATGGACAAATACGCGCCGGAGCTTCTGGATCTGGGCTTAAAAGGCATGATCGGCAAAGGCAAGCGGACGGTACAGGTAAAGAGGCCATCGTCCGCAACGGCGCCGTTTATTTTTGCCGCTGTCGGCGGGCAGGCGCCCTGCTTTCTAAGAAAATCTTATCCTCAGAGGTCATCGCCTATGAGGATCTGGGGGCAGAGGCCATCCGCAAACTGGAAGTGAAGGATTTTCCCGTGATCGTTGTCATTGACAGTGAAGGCAACAATCTCTATGAAACTGCCATCGAACAGTACCGGGAAATCTAAAGGGAGACAAGGCTTATGAAAAAGAATCATTCTCATGGTGATCCGGCTTCTGTATATTGCACCCTACTGGTTTATCAAGCTGCTCCATATGGCCGGGTCTGACCAATACAGCTGGAAAGAAAAATATGATTTTCTGCGGCTGATCACCGTTCATGCCAACCGGGCCGGCAGAGTGGTCATTGATACTCATGGCATTGAAAATCTGCCGGAAAAGGATGGATATATCATGTACCCTAACCATCAGGGCATGTTTGATGCACTGGCCATCATCGAGGGCAACCCGCATCCTTTTTCTATTGTGATGAAAAAAGAAGTAAAGGATGTCTTTTTCCTGAAACAGGTCTTTCAGATGGTGGGCGCCATCCCCATAGACCGGGAAGACATCCGCCAGTCCATGCAGGTCATCCTCCAGGTGGCCAAAGAAGTATCGAGGGCGGAACTTCATCATCTTCGAGGGGACAAGGCAAGATGGAAATAAAGTGCAGACCTTCAAGGGAGGCAGCTTCAAAAGCCCATGCGTGCCAAAGCGCCCATCGTTCCTGTGGCGCTCATTGATTCCTATGTACCCTTCGACCGGAATACCATCCGGGAAGACCACCGTGCAGGTACATTATCTGAAGCCCATGTATTATGAAGAGTATAAAGATATGAAATCCACGGAAATTGCGGTGGAGGTACAGCATCGGATCGAAGAAGTAATCGCGGCAAACAGCAAAAAGAAAATTAAATTCGCTTATACCGTTCGCAAAATCCTGATTTTTTTTTAGAAAATCCGTTGACAAAGGCGAATCCGTCTAGTATAATAACATGTGCGTTGACAAGAACGCGATAATATCATATTGGAAAATAAGAATTCAGGAGAAATACTCAAGAGGCTGAAGAGGCGCCCTGCTAAGGGTGTAGGTCGTTTATAGCGGCGCGAGGGTTCAAATCCCTCTTTCTCCCTCTATTTTTTCTTTAAAATCTGAAAAATATGTAAATTAATACTATAAATATGAGGATTGTATATGATGAATATGAATTCCGACCGAAACCGGTTGGAAAAACAAAATTAAAAAATGTAGAAAAAAGTGTTGACAAAGAGATTGAAAAACATGGTGACCTCTAAAAAGTTGCAGCGATAACCCGCTGACAGCGAAGAACCTTGATAATCGAACAGTGAAACAACCCTG
>VOFC01001213.1_pt1 | contig 21308 bp, 35 predicted proteins | sample 5384161 | NCBI WGS metagenome assembly VOFC01 (sample SAMN12384722, study PRJNA508395) | human gut metagenome | isolation source: healthy gut B | host: Homo sapiens
TGCTGTCCTCATAGAACCAGTCGGAAATGAGGCTGCCGAAGTCCAGGTCATAGAACAGCGCGCCCAGACGGGTGAACATGCGTAGCTTGATATCCTGCACGCCCGTTTCCACACCGTCCGTCAGCACCAGTTCGCCGTTGGCCGCCACGCGCGCCTGCCCGTTGTCGTCAAGGGCTATGTCCTGTCCCCAAAGCTCGTTTGCCGTATTCATGCAACCGATACTGGCACAAAAAGAGGAGCGCGCCCGGAAAGGACGCGCTCCATGCGAAGGTTTTTCATGGGGATTTCCATCCCTGTTTTTTGCACAAGAAATGAGAATGGAGCTAATGCGGATCGGGCAGGAAACGCGCCTCGACATGACGACGGCGTGTATTCTCGATGACCAACAACCTGGCCAGCGCCTCGATGGAGGCCACGTTGCCATGCTTTCCGGCACAGCGCACCACATGGCTCACAGCATCGTCCACAGGCGCGGTATTGACGATAGCGTAAAATTCATCCATCACTTTGTTGATATTGATCTGTTCCATATCACCCTCCAGGAGCTTCCATGTTTATATTCCAGGGAACCTGTCCTCACTGCCATTCAGACAGGGGCTTTGCGGCTTTCGGTATGAGCACTTACATACTCGGCGACTACGACTATTCAAAAACACCGGCAATTGACAGAGCCATTCTTGAAAAACGGCGTGAAAACAACCCGTTGGTAAGCTTTTCCTTGGCAGGCTCCTGTCTTTCCTGTAAAAAGCCTGTTGTCGCCACATGTTCGACCAGCCAGAAAACGCTTGAGGAAATCCGTCCCTGTATCGGTTCTGTTGAAAGAGAATCCCGCCGACAGGTCACGGTGGAACATATTTTTCCTTCTCCCGTGCAGCATTACAGCCATCCCTCGCTTCCCGAAAAGGTCAATAACGCCTTTGTTGACCTGCAAAAAATGCTTGATGAGAAAAACAGCCGTACTTCATCATTTTCGGTTGTCGCAGTGTGCTGGAAGCTGCCGTGCGCCAGCTTGGCGGCGAAGGGAAGTCTCTGTATGACAGGATCGATAACTTGTATAAAAAAGGCGTCATTACCGCTTCGCTGAAAGAATGGGCTTCCATCATTCGCAGAGCGGGCAATGAGGCTGCGCACGATATGGAAGGCTCTCCAGATGAGGCCGGGGAACTGGTGGCATTCACTAGAATATTTTTGCAGTTCACCTTTGAATTGCCGGACATCATTTCCAGGACTCGCGTCGCTCGCGGCTAGTTCCAGTTGTTCTCGCCAGTCTGTCAGTGCGGACAGCTTCCGCCGCTGCGGCTTCCCGCAAAGGCATTGCCGGACACCGACAGGTCGCCATTCACCTTGAGCGGCCCGTTAACCGTTATACTGCCGTTGGTGGTCCGGTGGGCGTTCTCCGTGGTGGTTCCCGTGCCGCCGTCGCTGCCGGAGCAGGTTTCATTCCCTTTTTTGATGATAGACGGCGCTTGCAGGGTCAGCGTACCGGCTGCTTCCACGGTGGCGTTGCCCGCCGCCTTGATGACGGCATTTCCGCCGATTTCCACGGTCCAGTTTTTCAGGCGAAACGGTCAGAAAGGAGCCGTCCTTCTCAATTTTCAGACTCACGCCCGGCGTCTGCTGGATAATGAGTTCGTCCAGTCCACAGTCCGGCGCGCCGTTCATCTGCCAACGGAAGTTGCTGATGCGCGGATAGTTCGGGTCCCCGTCGTAATAGGAAAGATCGCACAGCGTCCCCACCGCCGGAGGGCAGACGATACCCCTTTTCGGCCCGCCCCATACGATAGGGATTTCCACCTTGGGAATGACCGGCTCCGACGTGTCCGGGCTTTCGTCGTTCCGGAGCGGCTGCACGTCCGCATAATAGCGCCCGTCGCTGGCATACGCCGCCACGACCTTTGCCTTGCGCGTCATGCGGTAGTAGGCCCGCAAGTCCGGCATGGCCAGTTCCAGAGCACGCTTGAGCAGGGAAAGAAGGCTCTGTTCCGCCATTATCCCCAGCCTCCGTCGTATCCGTAACCAATGGTCGTCGTGTTCCCGTTCGCTCCCAAGGTATGGATGACCTCTTCCGCGCGCACCAGCTCGGAAAAATCCCGCCGCGTGTCCCGGATGCGCACCCGGCGACTGTGGGTCAATCCCGGCAGAACGGTGGACACGGCATAACTCATGCCCGCCGGGTTCGGGTCGTTGCGTATGAGGTTGGCCGCAGTTTCCACCACAAACACGTCCCCCGGTTCGTCCCCGTCGGACCAGTACAGGCCCGCTTCCCCCAGCCAGACCGCGTGCCGGGAAAGGTCGTGCCCGAAGCTACGTTCCAGGCTGGCGGCAAGCTGTTTGATGGCCCGTGCCACGGTCACATTGCTGAACACGATATGCGGGAAAGGTCTCCGCCGGGATAGTGATGCCCGCCACGGGCAGCCCTGTGGACACCAGCAGGCGGCGGGCCACCACGTCCGCAGGTTCTCCGTGCATGGCTTCCGTCACCGTGGTGTCGATAAGCGCCTGTTCCAGCCCCACGGCCTGCACGCGGATGGTATCCGGCCCGGCAGGCTGAAAATCCTTCACCGTGCCGGACCAGTCGTGCCAGGTGCCGCCTTCGCCCCGGTGCCCGAAGCGCACACCGCCTGTTTTTTAGCGAGAGAGACCTGCACCGAGCCGTCCGCGTCCGGGATATCCACTTCGCAGGTGGAGACCACGGCCCGGCGGCGCAGCGTCAGCACAATGCGCGGGCTGCGCAGCACTTCCACGCCGCCCACGTTGCAGCGGATGTTGATTCCTTCGATCATGGTTATTCCGCCGTAATGATAAGTTCGTCTTCCTTTGGTTCGGCGGCCTGTTTGGCCTTCTCCGCAGCCTGTTCTGCCAGTTCTTTGCTGGTGGGCGTCTTTGCCTGTGCCTTTTCCGTCTTGACCACGGGCGGGTTGTGCTCCACAAAGCCCAGCGTGACCATGATTTCATCCGTCCGGTCATTCTCCGACGAACAGAACTTGGAAAAGACCACCGCCGCACGCCCCGCGCCAGTAAGTGCCGGTTCGCCACCGTGTAGATTTGAGGGTTCGCCTTGTCGTCCACCTTGCGGAACATGCCGGAAAGCGTCTCCAGCTTGTCGTAGCAACTGGAATCCTCGTCCGTCACCAGGTACAGCGAAATCATGATATCGCTGTCCTCAAAGCCCTGCGGAGTTTTCTTCTTGCCGGAAGAACCATCCACCTTTTGTTCGTCGAAGCGGACTTTGCCGTCCACGCGCAGGGAACGCAAAATGCCCGGCACCTCTTCCCCCGGCCAGCGTCACCACGCCGTCTTCAAAGGTGATCAGCTTCGATTTCTGCTCCTGCCCGCCGTCATTGGCCTGACTCATGCCATACCCTCCATCATGGAAATTTCCCCTTGCAGATATTGGCGCATGGCCTCCCCGAAGTCCTCCGCATTCTGGATACCCGGCAGAATGATGTCACCATAAATACTGATGGTCTGGCCGCCCGTATCGCCGCCGGTACGCCGTGAACCGCCGCTATGTTCAGCGTCCGGCACGTCAAAGGAGGGCGCTTGCGGAATGACCACTTCCGGCGTTTCCAGCTCAGGCACGGAAGGCAGTTCCGGAGCCGCCATGGTCGGAGCTTCCGGCATGGCTCCCGTGCGCAGCTCCAGAGGAGCGGGAGCGGGAAGCGTCGGGGCTTCCATTCTCAGCGGAGGCACGGCGGGGATTTCCGCTTCCATACGCAAAGGCGGAATGTTCGGCACAGCGCCCTGCGGTACAGCGGGCAGTTCCGGTGCCGCCGGAGTTTTCGGAAGATCCGGAACGGCGTCCTTTGCGGGTGTGCCGAGACCGTTCCACCAGTTGCGGATGGCCCCGCCCACGGCGGAAAGCGCGCCGGACACCTTGGAAACAAGCCCGCCCTGGGCACTGGTCACGCCCTCGGCAAGCGTGGTCATCATGCGCGCCCCGGAAAGCGTGAGCTGCGAAAGCGGCCCCACATGCGCGTCCGAAAACGGCAGGTACTCCCGCACCGTGGCGAACACGCCAGCCACGGATTCCACCACGGATGACGCCATGCTCTTGATGCCGTCTACAAAGGTGGAAAGGAGGCGCGCACCGCTTTCAAACAGGTTCAGTCCACCGAAAAATTCCAGTACGGCATTCCAGGCTTCCGTCAATCCCGAAAGCAACGAAGCTCCGAACCCCGAAAGCCCGCCGATGATGGCAGCCCACGCGCCGGAAATGATGCCGGTTATGCCTTCCCAGGCCGCGCCAGCCGCGCCACTGACCGTATCCCAGACGCTTTGCAATCCGCTGATGACGGACGCCCCGAAGTCCAGTAGCCCGGAAAGGATGCCTCCCAAGGCGGCCAGCAGTCGGGCGACAAAGCCCTCCCACTCAGCCCACGCGCTTTGCAAAAAGGAGAGAAGAGAAGCGCCGAAGTCCGCGACGCCGCCTACAATGGCGTTCCACGCGCCGGAAATGATGCCGGTTATGCCTGCCCAGGCCGCGCCTGCCGCGCCGCTGATCGTATCCCAGACGCGTTGCAATCCGCTGATGACGGATGCTCCGAAGTCCAGTAGCCCGGAAAGGATGCCTCCCCAGAATGCCGTCAGCAGGGCAACATAACCTTCCCACGCGGCGCTGATGCCGTTTCTCACGGCATCCCACGCGCCTTGCAGACCGGAAAGGATGGACGCGCCGAAGCCCGTAATGCCGGAAATGATGGAATCCCATGCCCCGGCAATCGTGCCCGTGATGGCGTCCCATTTTTCGCGCGCCCAGTCGGCTATGCCGCTCCATAAGTCGTTCCACCACGCGGCGATCTCATCCCAGTTCTGGACAAGCCATGCCCCGGCGGCAATCAGACCCGCGATAGCGATGACGACCAGACCTATGGGATTGGCGCTCATGGCCGCGTTGAGAACCCACTGCACGGCGGCCCACGCCTTCGTCGCGGCAGACACCGCCACCATGACACCGCGCACGGCCAGAAGCACGGCTTTCCAGGCCACAAACAGCCCCAGCACATAGCCGAGTACCTTTCCGAGATTCGACCAGGCGAAGGGGTCCGCCGCCGCGTTGGCCTCATTCGTGGCCCCGCCAAGGTCCAGCAGCCAGCCGCACAGCACCGAAACGCCGTCTATCAGGTGCCCGATGACGGAAACAAACAGCCTCACTCCGTCCACCAGCCAGGCAAAGCCCGTGGCCAGTCCTTCCAGCACGCCGCCCGCGATCTCTCCCAGGGCCGCGCCGAAGGCTTCCCAGGACGAGGCGGCGCTGGTCACTTCGTTGCCCGTGAACAGGCCGAACAGACCGGAAAGCGCCTGCATGAGTTCGGCCACGGCCAGACGCACGGGCACAAAAATAACGTCGATGCGCGCAAAGGCATTGGAAAGCGCCTTGCTGAATCCCTTGAACACCGCTTGGATACGGTACACCACGCGGGAAACCGTGGTCACAAGCCCCACCAGTCCGGCGGCCTTGATTTGCGTGGCCAGTTCGCCCCGGATTTCTCCGCTGCCGTCCTTGAGCGTCTGGAACACGGAAAGCACGCCCTTGACCGTCAACGTGATCTTTGTTCCAGCATTCGTGCAGGTAATCCGCCATACCGCCGAAGTTGGTACGGTATGCGGCATAAAAGCAGCCCCAGCACGGCAATGGCGGCATATATCGGCGCGCCAAGGCCAAGCAGCGCAGTTTTCAGCGGCAGTAGGGCCTTGCCCAGCATGGCGGGCAAAGCCGAAAAGAACCACATGGACGCGGAAAGCGCCGTCAGCACCACCAGCGCCGTGCCCATGGCTCCGGCCAGTTGCAGCAACCATTGTCCTGCCCTGGTCTCGGCTGCGGCCCGCAGCATGTCCACAAATACGCCCAGCTTCTCCGCCGCCCAGCCGATGGACGGCAGAAAGGCGTTTCCCACAGATATGGCAAGATTAGTCAGCTTGTTGGACAGAAGTTGCAGCGTGTTGGCAACGGTCTTGCTGCGTGTGTCGAACTCCGCCTGCATGGAACCGGCGTAGTTGGCCTTGTCCCCCACAAGCTCGAACGCCTGAGAGAGATTGCCCATGTTCTGCAGAAGCGGCGCGATACTGCCCAGCGCCTCCTGCCCGGAACATGGTTGTGAGCAGCGACATTTGCAGTTCTTTGGGCTTGGCCGCTATGGCTTCAAGGACCTTGAAAATCGTTCCCTGCGCATCGGTCTGCATGTCCTTTGCCAGTTGCGTAGCGGACAGGCCGATGGAGGCAAAGGCGGCGGCCTGGTCCTTGCTCATGGCCGTGCCCTTGACCAGCGTGGTGGTGAAGCTCTTGAGCGCCGTTGCCGCCACTTCCGGGCTGGCCCCGGCGGAAAGGAAGGCCGCACCGAGCGCCGCCACCTTCGTTTCCGACAGGCCGCAGACCATGGCCACCGCACCCACGCGCTGGATGACTTCGCCCAGCGCCGGAGCCGACTTTGCGTTCATGTTGTTGGAAAGGTGGTTCACCGCGTCGGCCAGGGAATAGACCTGCGGCAATGTCAGATTCATACCCGCGCGCCAGTCGGACATCATCTTGCCCGCCTGATCGCCCGTAAGGTCGAAGGCCACGCCCATTTTCGCGGCCTGTTCCGCGAACTCAGCAAGGTCCTGTTTGGCCACCCCAGACTGCCCGGCTGCGGCAATAATGGCCGCTATGCCGTCCGCCGCCATGGGAATGCGTCCGGCCATATCCATGACCGTCTTGTTCATGGCCTGAAATTCGGCCTGCGTCTCGAAGTTGACCACCTTCGCCACGTCGGCCATGGCCGATTCAAAGGCCATGGCCTTGCTCGCCGCCATGCCGAACGCCCCAGCATGACTCCGGCGGCCAGCGCCACCGGAGCCATGGCCAGGGCAAGATTGCCCATGCGCTGTCCCAGCGTCGCCACGCCGCCTTCCACGCTTCGCATGGCACGTCGTACCCGGTCCAGAGGGCCGGAAATCATGTCCACCAGGGACAACGTGGCAAATACGCTGAAAACTTCCATATTACTTCTTCCGCGCGGAACTTCCGCGCCTGTTGCCGTGAATCATGCGGGCCAGCGTGGTGAAATAGCGTTCCTCCATCCACGCAGCCTGACCTACCTGTGCCCGCCATTCGGTAATGTCCTCAGACGGGGCACAGTGCAGCCAGTGAAGAATCAGCGCGTCCCCCTGCCCGAAGGCATCCGGGGGGCGGCGCTAGTTTCCCAGTTCGGCGGAAATGCCCACGCCCTTGATGATGGCCGTGGCAAAGCTGGTGGCGATGCCGGGATATTCCTCCATGGCGTCCGTGAGAGCCTGCCTGTCGTCGGGATGCACGCAGTCCAGCACCAGATTGCGGGACGCCTGCCCGGCGTTTTTCGCCGCCTTGTCCTGCAAACGCTGGATTTGCAGCTTGGTGGGCTTGGCAAAGCGGAAGGAAAGGGTCACGTCCTGCGCCTCTTCCGCACTGTCCCCGGACCACGGGTCGGAAAAGGTGTGCGAGAAGGAAACATACTTGCGGTTTTCAAGCTGAGACATGGAAAACTCCTTGATGTTGCTGCGGGCGGGATTGCCCGTGTTTCTTCCAGCATGGCACAAAACAAAGGAGCGCGCCCGGAAAGGACGCGCTCCATGCGAACAGTTTTTGATCGGAAAATCAGGCCAGGGACGACGTTTCCTTCTTGGCCGCCGTGCCGTTCCACAAGATAGGCTCCAGGATAGTGAACTCGCAGGAAATGGGGCTGGCGTTGTCGTCGCCCTGGGAGGCCCCGCCACCGTCGAACTTCGTGATCTTGCAGCTTTTCAGGGTGTCCACCACCGTGCCCATGTCGTTGTTGGCATAGGCCACAATGATGGTGAACGGCGTGTGGTCATACAGCCCGCCGTTGCCCAGCAGGCTTTTCTTGAAGATTTCCCATTCGTCACGGTCCAGCACCATGGAGCCGGAAGCCTCATAGTTGCCACGGCCCCAGCCACGCGGCACGGCACCGCGTCCGTAACGCGCTTCAATACTTTTGACCGTCGGAATACTTGATTTCCGTAATGCCCACGGCTTCCCCGCTGGGCAGCACGACGTGCATGTCTTCCCAGTCGTAGTTGCGTCCGTTGATTGCCATGATGCCCCCTTATGCGGCCATGCGCGGGTCGAAGGTTGAACCCGCGTACACATAGCGCGGGTAGAGCTTGATCTGGCGGATGATGCCGATGCCTATCAGGGTAATGTCCACGGCTACGCCGTTGTTGACTATGTCCTGACCGGAGGCAATGTCCACCACATACGCCGCAAGCTCCTGGGGTTGGCCTTGACCATGGTATCCAAGGCGTTTTCAAGGCTGGCCTGCAAATACGCCAGTCCCGTGGCGGAATCCGGGCGCAGCGGGTCCCCGGCTTCGTCATACAGGCTCTTGAGCGCCGCCACGCGCATGAGCCGCACCGCCTTGAACACCGTGCGCAGCACTTCCTCGTAGCGGTAATCGCTGGTGGCGTCCGCCATGGTGCGGGAATCGCCCCAATACACACCGTCAAGCCCGGCGTATTTCTTCGCCGTCAGATATCCGGCATCTTCCAGCGTGCTCTGCACGGCCTCCCATCCTTCCGGCAGGGAAAGCTGCGATACCGGTCCGTCCTTCACGCGGCCCGTGGCCCGCTGCACGGGAATGGACATCACGCGCCCGGCCTGCAAACCGCCCGCGTTGCGCAGCCGGCTGGCTCCCGTGCTGTCCGTGACTTCTCCGTACTGGCAGCAGACGGTAACGAACCGACCGGCAAAGCCCTGTTTCTCCGCCAGCAGATATGCGGCAAAGTCGTTCAGGTCTTCACCGTCGCGCGGAAGGCGCGTCTCCATCTTGAAGTACGTCGGGCGTTGCAGGTTCCACAGTTCTTCCGCCTTGGTCTGCGCCGCTGTCCAGTCCACGGAATCCGTCTCCCCGGCGATATGGACAAATTCCACATCATACAGGGCAAGCGGGCTTTCCAGGGCGTCCATCACGTCCATGATGGACGGCGTGGGGGCCAGCAGGCGGCATTCGTAGGTGGTGCCCGCTGTATAGCTCCCGTCCGGAAACGTCACGGTCACGCCGAAATCCGAAAGCGTCAGCTTCCCATCCACAGGGATAGTGCGCTCACGCTCGAAATTGTCCCCGCCGTCCGTGGAAAGCTGATAGGTGCCCGTGTTCAGGCCGCCGCCCTTGACGATACGGAGCACCAGCTCCGCACCGGCAAGCACGCCGCTTTTTCTCCGCAGCCACCGTCACCAGCGGGCTTGCTTCATCGCCCACACGGCTGACCGGCCCCACGGCGCAGCGGACCGTCACGGCATATTCCGCACCGGCTTCCAGCTCCGCGTCCTCCGGGAATACCAGCGTGGCTCCGGTCGCGTCGTCACTGGTGCCGATGACTACCTGTTCGGAAGAGGGGCTTGCTTCTCCGAAGGTTTTTCCGCCGTCCGTGCTGATCTCCAGCGTGGCCGTGCCGATGGCTCCGGGGGTGGCCACACGGACCACGATGTCCGCATTTTTCGCCGCCACACACCGGAGACCTGGGGGCGTCACCTCGCTCCCTGTGACCACGGCCTCGCTGATGTAGCCCGCCTGCTGTCCCTGTACGGGCACGGCCACGATGACAGGTTCCTGCCCGCCCGTGACAAGCATATCCCGTACATGCTCCACCAGCGGCCCCGTGCCCAGCATATCTTCCAGGTTCGTGCGCTTGCCGATGAGATACGCCTTGCCCACGATCCCCCTGGAGCATACGCCCGCCACCATGGCCTTGCCGTCCACGCCGCCGGGCGCAAGCCAGACGTGCCGTCGATGAGATACGTCAGTACGTCGCCCATACTACCTCCGACCGCCGCCGATGCGACGGTGCTTCAGATTCTCCAGCGCCGCCCGGTATTCGGCGTCGCTCACAAGTTTGTCGTCCGTCCAGTCCATGAAGCGCAGAAGCGCCGCCTGCTGCCAGGAAGAAACACGGTGCCGGTCCGCCAGCACGGACAGGCTTTCCAGCACAGGCCCGGTCTCTTCCCGCGCCACATCCGCTTTCGGATCAGCGGGCGCTTCCGGGCTTTGAACAGCCGCCGCCGTCTGTTCGGCGTCCTGGGTCCGGCCTTCGTCTTCCTGCTCCGTAACAGCTGCCGCATGGACGCCTCCTTTCATTTCCGTATCCTGGACCTGTTCCGTGACAGCCTGCGGGGCGGGTGCCTGCGTTTCCGTCTTCTTTTTCGTAGCCATTCCGGCCTCCTTATGTCTTGATGATGGGATTGATGGTATGGGACGTGATCAGTTCTTCCGTTTCCTCGGCGGTGATGCGCCCGGTGAAGGTCAGCGTGTACAGCCGGTTCACACGGCTGAACACCTCAATGACCTCATCCCCCACGCGCTTGTCCGGTGGGCGGTAAAACGCCGCCTTCTGGGCCAGGACCTTCACCCAGTTGCCCCGGCTGTCGTTGCCGCCGCGCGGAAGGGGCCGCCACAAACGCATACGAAAAGCGCTCCAGCCAAGCCGGGTCTTCCGCCAGCACGTTGACGTTGACCGCCTGCTCCACAACGTAGAGTTCCCTTTTTCGTACCAGCCGGAGCTTTTCCTCTCCGTCCGGGCCTTTCACCTTTTCACGGCTCACCCCCAGCTTGCGCCCCGTCCGCGTGAGCTTTTCCGGCAAAAACTGGATCTCGATGCGCGGGCGCTTGATGGTAAGGTTGTCCTTTTTCACCAGGGCGATGACGTTTTCCGCCGGAAGCCCGGCGGCCACCGCCGCCTGCGTGATGACCTTGGTTGCGAATGTCTGCATGGCGCCTCGCTATGCCTTGAATGCCCTGGAAAGAAAGTTCGCGAAGGTGTCCCCGGACGTCCTGCATGTCTTCCTCGGAAACGCCTAGGAACGGGCGGGCGGGCATGGTCACTTTGTCCACGGCCACCTTTTTGCCGCCGCGCCCCTTGAACACCAGCTTTTGGCTTTCTTGGGCGTAATCACGCCGCCTTTCTGATGGATCCGGGCATACAGCAGATTGCTGCCCACCATGACTTTGTCGGACGTGGCCGCGAACTCGATGGACCGGCGCAACCGGCCCGAATCCGTCAGCGTCTGCCCGCCGTCTTCCTGTGCGCGTCCAGAAGGTTCCCAGGGCTGTCCCTCCGGGTCTTTTTCCGCGTCAAAGCGTTTCAATGTGCCGGATACCAGCGCCTCGCCCACGGATTCCATAAGCGCCTGCGTATCTCCCAGCTTGTGCCCGGCCTTGCCAAGCGCCTTGTCCAGCCCGCCCCAGTGCAGGGAAACGCCGTTTTTGTCCGCCATCACAGCCCCCGCAAGTCAAAGAGCGGCGGGCGGCTCACCACGGCAAACGTCGGTCCTCCCGGTCGGGTTGGCCTCAGCAAGCGGTAACTTCCGCTTGCCCGAAGCAATGTCTTCCAGAAGCTCCGTGCAGTATTTCCATTGCTTTTGCAGCGGGATCCATTCGTTGTTGCCGGTCTCTTCCGTATCCACCAGCGAGGTGACGGCTTCCACCACCCGGTAGGCGCTGATCACGGCGGCTATGTAGCGCACCAGCTCCGGCACAAATGGCCACGGCTGCGGATACCGGTAGGAGAGCGCGTCCGCGATCTCTCCGGACACCGCCTCGATGGTCCGGTCCACCAAGCCGGGGTTCTGCTTCTCGCAGGCGTCCACATACTTCACGAGCAACAAGTCAAGGATATGTTCTCTACGGCATAACACCATCGGATCTCCTCGTGGCGGGGAAGCGGAAAGCGGACATGCCCTTTCCTCGCGTTTTAGAATAGTTTTAGAATAGTCTAAAAAGTTTTCCCTTCCCCACGCCCGCCCCGGAGGCAAAAAAACGCGTCTCCGGGGCGCTCAGGACGTTTTTTCGCTATTCGACCACCACGGCCTTGCAGGAAGCCCGCGAAGGACGCGCCGGAAGCGGCTTGGCCTGGCCGATCAGCATGATGCCGCTGTCGTCCATGCGGGACACCGGCACAATGTGCAGCGGCGTGGCCGCATTGTTCGCGCTGATGCTGTCGATGGCGCAGTACCACACCTTGCCCGGCTGGTTCTTCGCCACGGCAAGCAGCGTCTTGGCGTCCAGCTTGGGCAGCCATTCCCCGTCGGCTTCCGGGTTCGGGTACGTTTCGTCCATGAAGCGGATGGTGTAGCCGCCCACCACCACGCGCCCCTCTTCCAGGGACAGGCGGTACGGCTTGTTTTCCACGTTGGACGAATACTGTTCCGCAATGCCCAGCAGCACCGCAGCCACGTCCGGCCCCGCCCAGAACTCCACGCTGCCGCCAAGCCCGGCCTGGCGTACTTCCAGCTCCATGCCGCGCAGAAGCCGGTACACGTCGGGAAGTTTGGAAGCAGCCGTCAACTTGGCTTCCGGCTCATAGGAAAGCAGCGGGCCGTAGTCGATCTCGTACACATGGCGGCGTCCGCCTTCCAGTTCCACAGGCCAGGTCAGCTTGCCCGTGGACGTCACCACGGAGCACATCCCTTCCACCGTGTTGCGCACGGTCTGGCGGATCTGGTCCACCTTGCGCGTGCGCCAGGCCGTCAGCGCAGCCTTGTTGCCGAAAATCACCCGCAGGTCGTTCAGCTCGCTGGCTGTCACCGGGATCTGCACCTTGATGGGCAGCGGGGCCACAAATTCCATGTCCACGCCTTCCCCGCGCAGGGAAATGGGCGTGCCGTCACGACGCACCACCGGCACCGACTGCACGGCGGCCTTCAGGTCGGATATGCCGATCAGCGGCAGGGGATGCGTGGGACGGTCCTTGAACAAATTGTCCATGACCGTGGTTTCCAGCGGCGGCAGCGACTCCAGCGAGGCCGCGATGGCCTCCGGCGTAAACAGTCCTTTCAGTTGTGCAAGCATAATGATTCCTCAATCTTAGACGTTTTTTAGACTACACCGCGAACACGCCGTGACGGGCCAGCATGGCCAGCTGCCCGCCCGTGGGGGCCTTTCCGTCACCGGTCTTGAGAACGCGGGTCTTGACCGTGCCGTGCACCACGGCTGCCGCGCTCGTTTCCGCCTTCTCCCCCGTGGGGTCACAGGGCAGGTCCACCACGGCGCACGCTTCCGCGTCCGTGGAAAGGACCGGTTCGTAGGTCACGTCCTCCACGGTCAGCGTCACGGTCACGGTATCGCCGTTCGCGGCGTCCCCGGTCAGGGAAATGCCGTATTCCGAAAGCGTGACGCCCTGGCCACCTAGCTTCCAGGCCGAATCGTAGGCGAACGCATACGCGCCCACCGCCTTCCCGGCTTTTGCCGCGAAGGTCGCGGCATCCACGCTGGCGGCGGTCACGCCCGTGTTGTCTTCCCCGGTCGTAGCCGTAGCGCCGTACACGTCCACGGCTTTCAGCAGCGTGCCCACGGCAAGGGGATCCGTCACGCCCTCGGCAAGCGGCAGGTAATGGATAACGGCGGGATGGTTGTCCGTGGCGGCGCGCTCACCGCCGAAACTGTATTTTCCCAGATGCCCTTCGTTCATGCTTGATGCTCCCTGCGGTTAAAGTTTGGACGCCATCTTGTCGTAATCAAAGCCGGGATCGTCCCCTGCCCGTATGGGCCGGAGGCGCGGAGAAGTCCGTCCGTTCGTCCATGGGCCGGGCTTCCAGCTCGCGCAGATAGCGTTCTTCCAGGCGATCTTTTCCTTCGTGCCGTCGGGTGCGGCAAAGTCCACCGTATCGGTCTGCGCCGCCAGGCGGGCCGCAAAGTCCAGGATGGACGCCTTTTCGGCAGGCTTCACCTTCCCGGCCTTCACCAGTTCGGACACGCGCGCCTCCCGGCGTTCGCCTTCCACCTTTCGCGGTAGGCGGCAAAGTCAGCATGGGCCTGGCCAGCCTTCTTTTCCGCGTCCTCGCGGGCGGCTTCGGCTTTTTCCTTGTCCTGTTTGTGGCTTTCCGCCTTCTTCTTCAGCTCCGCGTTTTCCGCGTGCAGCGTCTCGATCTGCGCCGTGAGCTGGCCCACCTGCCGCTGCAATTCTTCAATATTCATGCTGTCTCCTTCGCCGCTCGCAGCGGCAAAATCCACCTGTTATGGCGTCGCCGCCGTCCCTTGAACTCCACCGCCTTGAGGCCGTCGATGGCGGGCTGCGCCGCCCCAGAAGCGCCACATGCCGCAGGCTCACCCGGTCCGGCATGAGCGACATGGAAACGTGGCGATAATGTCCGCCCGCCACCAGCTCCCGCACCTTCTCCGGCACGTCACGGAACCGGGCAAACAGCTTGCCGCCCTCGCTTTTCAGTTGCTCCGCCCAACCGAACGCCGGGGCGCTGTCGCTTGCCGGATGCCCGAACGTCAGCGGCGCGTCCCGCCGGGCCGGGTCGTAGGCGCTGGCGATGGCCGCAAGGTCCCGTTCCGTAAACGTCTGGGGCCGCCCCGCGCTGTCCGTGAACGTGCCCGTGCGCGCTATCTCGATCCATTTTCCAGCCATGGGCCTCACCAGATAGACAGAGCCGACATGTTCAGCTGCTGAATCTCAATCCCACAAAGAGAAAGCAGGGCGGCGCGAACTAGGGTCTGGCTGCATCCGTTGTCTTTCAGCACCCGCGCCGTTTCTTCCAGAATGTCCGGCAGCTCCGGGGGAATGCCTTCCCGGATATTCCGTCTGGTTCCTTTTTTGCTTTCGGTATTCCTTGGCATCCAAGCCTCCTTACGAAAAAAGCCCCTGTTTCCGTCACTATGACAGGAAAGCAGGGGCCTTGCCCGGAAAGGGCGCGAACTATGCGAACAATTTTAGGGTGAGTTTTCGGGGGCTCTTTTCCGCACGATAACGGAGAATGACGGCGGGCTGTTGACAGGGGCCAGGCTGCGGGCTATCTGAAAAAACATGGAAAACTTCTTCGACGTTGCTACGCCTGCCGAAATTGAAGCTCATTTCGGCTATCTGCCGGATTCCGATGAACTTGCGGAAGACCGTCTCGTTTGTGAGCGGGATGCCGACGGTAACTTCGCGAAGCTGGCCGTCCTCTATTACTTTCGAGGGGATGAAACGCTCGCGCAACGGTATTTGAATAGCATCCAAAACCTTGAAAGGCGACTGGAAACGTCCATGTTACTCTATGAGTGTCGCCCTGCGGAATACTTCCTCAAAGTCCCATTCATCTGTTCGAGAAAGAGCCGTCCTGACGGCTCTTTTTTTCATGCCGGATTCTTTGGACAAAAAAGTCCACAAGAGCCTTGTCATATTCATTCCAGCTCCGACTTGCTATCATGTCCTGCATGAACGGAGAAGGACATTTTCGTCAACCTTCAGGACCTCCAGCAGGCGGTCAAAGTTCCTTATCCAGCGTCCGTATCCCAAGCCATTTTTTTTTTGATGTCCGTCTGGTGTTCAGCCTTGCCGCCAAGGGACTCCAGCATCTGGTGGTATGTGCGGCGGGCTGTCCATTGTGTAACGGTTTCCATATACCGCCGTCCGACATCCCCAGTCTGGTGTACTTTTTCCTTGTTATGCGTAATTTCATGCCACAGGCTTTCACAGGAATATTCTTCTTCCCAGGTCAGCGGCTTCCCTTCCGCAAGTTTGTTCCATGCTGATTTCAAACACTTTGCCGGATTGAACGTCCTTCCGTTGCCAAGAGGGAAGTCTCTCTCGCTCAACATGAACCGTCCATCACAATACGTCGCCATAAAATAGGATCCGCGTGTGATGGTCACGGAAGTGATGCCGTTGTTCGTGGCAAAGTCTCCCAGCCTTGACTTAATGGCAGCTTCCAGCTCCGCATACGTTTTGACCGGTTCCGGTCGTTTGGATGCCGGGCCGCGCAGTTCTTCATAGCTTTCCTTGCTCACCTCCGGGCACTTCTTCATGTCCAGCCCGGATTCCACCCAGTCCTTGCCCGGATTGTTGCGAAAGCCCTTGTCCGCTCCGGGGAAATGGACGAAATACTCCATGTTGGTTTTCGGGTCCGTCCATACTCCGGCCTGCGGCATCTCCTTTTCCACGGTAAGGCCCTCTTTTTCCACCTGGCGCGCGGAAAGCGTGCGCACGCAGCAGCGGCAGCGGAAGCCGTTGGGCGGATAGTTGGAGGCCCAGAACTCATGGTCCGCCGGATAGACCTTTTCGTGCAAGATGGCGTGCGAAGGCCGCACCCGCTTGTCCATGACCGCCAGGTATTGCCAGTAAGGACGCGAAGCCTTCACCGCCTGCATTTTCTTGTAGCGCCCGGCGGCGTAGGCCGTTTGCAGGTTGGTACGAAAGATGTTTTCCACCCGGTGGTCGTGCCAGCCCTGCGTCTGTATGGCCTCCATGATCCGCTGCTTGAACTCCGGCAGCGTCTCCCCGTTTTTCAGGGCTTCTTCCAGCCCGTCGCTCACCAGCTGCACCAGGTCATGCCGGGCCAGGCCCGTCACATAAAACGCCCGGCGCCTGGCCTCTTCGCCCAGGGCCCTGGCTTCCCGCATCCGTGAGCTTGGCCCGCTGTTGCCAAAACGCTATGGCCGCGTCGGGGTGGACGGGCTCCGCGATGATCTCCGGATCCGGCAGATCGATCTCAGGCCTTTTCTTCGGCATCCTCTTCTTCCTCCGCTCGGACAGCCGTCATGCCCAGGCCCGCAGCCGCCGTCATGGGCACGAGCCAGAAAGGTCTCCAGCGCCTCCGGCGTCATGCTGGGGCCAGCAACACGCCCAGCGCTTCCTCCAGGTCTTCATAGCTTCGCGCCGCCCGGATCTCGTTCTCAAGTCTGGTGACAAATTCCGCGCTGGACTTGAGCGCTCCGGGCAGCATCTTCACGATGGCCGCGTCAAGGTTCGCCTGGGCTTTCTCCGCCGTGGTCGTTTTTGGGCCACCGGGGCCGCGAAGTTCGCGCCCGCCGGCTCCCCGGTTTCGCCGTCAAGCGTGAACTCCTCCGGCTTGAGGCCAAAACGACCGGTGAAGTATTCCCGCGTGAACTTCGCGCCCATTTCCCGGATTTTCTTGCCAAGGTCAGCCTGCACGTTCAAATCTTCGGGTTCGTCATACTCTGCCAGCGGCGCCAGCACGCCCGGCCCGGCGTTGACCTGGGCATACAGCCAGGCGATCTCGTTCCAGGCATCCGTGACCATGGCCTTGTCCGCGTCGGCCAGGTCGTCGGCCACACTCTTGTGCGCTTCCGTGGCCGCCAGACTGTTCTTGCCGTCGGTTTCAATGGTCAGCGTCTGCCCCATGAGAACCTTGCTGATAGCCCTGTCCTGCCTGGCCAGAAAGTCCTCATGAATCGCACCCCTGCGTCTGCCCGGCACTCTCCAGTTTGACATTCGCCCCGTGCGGGATGACGGCCACGGCATCCTGCACCATGCGCGAAAGGCCGCGCGCCATTTCCCGCTTTTCCGGTTCCCTGGCCTGTGCCGGGGCTTCCCCCACCACCCAGGGCATCCCGTGCCGTTCCACAAAGCGCGCATAGAACGTCAGGCCCCCGCGTTTGAAGCTCACCGGCCACAGGCAGCGGGAAAGCAGCCGCAAGCCGTAGGGATTGTCGTAGGTGGCGTGATGCGTCACGAAAACGAACTTGCCCGCAGGCAAAGGGCGCGGGTCCGCGCAAAACGCGCCGTATTCCCCCACGAAAACAGGATTGTTCCGGCTGTCGAAGCGGAACCAGTGGTAGGGCTTCGGCACGATGTCCACAATGTGCCACCAGTCCCCCGTCAAAACGCCAGACAAGCTCCAGAGGCGTGAAGCCATAGTACGGCGCGTCCAGCATCCCGGTAATGATCGTGCGCAGGTTCGTCCGCTCCAGGTCCAGCATGAAGCGCCGGTACAGCTCTTCCGCCTCCGGCGTGGGCGTTTCGCCTTCCTGCGCTCCGGCACGGAAGGAAAAGTGCCGACAGTTCAGCACGCGGTTTTTGCGGGAAAGCATGGCCGTGGTCACCTGGTCATCGGCGGAAAGTTCCCGCAGCACTTCCGCGTCATCCCCGCGCTTGCGCAACACCGGATCCGGGTCAGGCAAGGCGGAAAGCCAGCCCTCCAGTTCCCCGAAAAACACGCCCGCGTTCTGCCGCGTGGCCAGCTCCGTGGAAAGGTCCGCCCCGTTGAACGGAACAAAGGTCCCGTCCGCATTATACAGGCCGCCGGTACTCATACGGCCTCCGCAAGCAAGGCCGCGCAGACAGGCAGCAGCCAGTCCAACAGGGACTTGCAGTTCCAGACGCGCGGGTCAAAGCCGCCCCACCAGGGCATGGCGTCCCGCCTGCCGCCCCCGTAAGCGTCTATCCAGCGGTATTCCGCCTGCGCATGTTCCCGCCCGACATAAAAGGCGGCGCAGAGCCAGGCCAGGGCCGGAATATGGCAAAGCCAGCCCGCAGCCGCAAAAAGCAACGTGACCATTGCGTGAAGCATGAAAAAACCTCCGTTTTTCCACCACAATGGCAGAAAAACGGAGGTCATGCCCGGAAAGGGCGCGGGCTATGCTAAGGATCTTTTTAGGGGCTTCAGTGTGTCAATTCTGACACAAAAAGGCAGGCAAAAATCCGCAATATTGCCCGGATTGAAAAAATCCGGCTCACTGTGATAACCTTTTCATCACAACCTCTAACCCCGGACCATCCGGGCATCACAGGAGCCGGAAATATGGCTGAGAAATTTTCTCCCGATGTATTGTTACAGACTGCTACCCAGCTTTATCTCGCTGTGAGAAAAAACAAGGTAGACTTGATACACGAGTGCGGATCATTGAAGACCGACGTACAAAGGAAATGGAAAGTTTCGTCATATTTTATTCTCAACTTCGGGATAAGTTAACAAAGGCCGCAGAGTAATGACAGCTTGATGGCCATTCGGCGCAAGATCTTCATTGATGGCGGATACCAGGACTCTCACACGATCCCAGTTATCCGCCTCATGCTTTTTCAGCACGTCCAGGATTTCATCACGGCACTGCAAAAACTTGTCCCGTTCCATACCATTTTCTCCTTTGGCTTACCAGCCGTTCAACGCAAAGCCTTCCAGGGGATGCCCACATAGTCCCACGGCTCAGCGCTTCCCAGTTCCTTGCGGGCATCCAGCATCATGGCGCAGGCAATGACGGAGTCGCCATGCCTGCCGCCGGTCTTGTCCTTGATGCGCTGCTCCGGCACGCGGGCCACGCCCTTGACCACGCGCAGGCTGCGAAAATCCGAAAGGATGCCCGCGTCCCTGGGCAAAAGCAGCGTCTTGTCCTCGATGCCCGCCTTGAGTAGCGGCATGGTCTCCCGGTACCACGATTCGGAAATCATCACTTCCCGGACCTGTTCCGGCCCGTACTGCTGCCGTGCGGCTTCCGCCAGGGCGGAACCGTTGCCCCGCGCGTCCAGCGACACGCCGGAAAAGCGCGGCAGCCGTTCAAGGATGGCGAACAGGATCTGCTGCTGCGTCCTGTGCGGGCAGTTGCGCAGCTCCAGCACGAAGGGCGGCACTAGGCGCAGGTCCTTTTCTTCCGTGGCGGGCCAGAATATGGAAAGGTCGCCGCTACGCCCGAAGTCCCACGCCGCAAAAATGCGCCATGTCCTGGGGAAGCGGAGCCAGCAGCGGCTCCAGCTCTTCCGCTATCCAGCCTCTGGTGTAGCGTTCAGCCACGGGCAGGGGCCAGTCCACAAAGTCTTCCGCCGGAGGCGTCCAGGTCAGCACAGGAGCGGCTCCCATGCAGGCTTCCAGCATGGCCGTGGTAAGATACGCCCCGGAAGATTGCCGGGGGATGCAGAACAGTTCTTCGTCCGCCCCGTCCCCGTAGGTCTTGATAAGCTCCGCCCGCCAGGCGTCTTCCCTTCCTGCGTCCAGGGCTTTTCCGTCACCTGGCAGATCCGGCGGTACAGGCCGTCGTGCAGGGCGTCGTCCAGCGTGATGCGGTGCAGACTGTAGGGCAGGTTCCCGGCACGCACGTCCTGCACCAGCTGGTTGAAGGCATTGTCCGCGCCGTTGTGCGTGGAAATGATGATGACCTGCCCGCCCCACATCAAGAGGGCCAGCGCCGCCTTCAAAAGCTCCGGCAGGTCTTCCACGAAGGCCGCCTCATCTATGATGACGCGCCCCTGTTTGCCGCGCAGGTTGGAAGGTCTGTTGGACAGGGCCAGGATCTTGCGCCCACTGGCAAAGTCGATACGAAAGGCCTTGATCTCCCTTTCGTCCCCGTCCTTGAACACGTCCTCGTTGACCTTTCCGGCCACAAGCTGGAGACGCTTCGCCCAGTCGGCGCAGGCCTCGATATACTCCCGCGTCATGTCCTGGTTGAACGAGATATACAACACGTCCATGCCGTAACGCCCGGACGTGGCCGCAAGCAGCGTATCGTCATGCGCCTGCGCCCAGGTCAGGCCGACGCGGCGGGATTTTTCCACCACCTTGACCGAAGCCTTGTCCGCCAGCCATTTCTTTTGATACGGCAAAAACACATCGTTCATACACGCTCGTCTCCAGCTTAGGAGGTCCCCAGGATCTCCCGGATGGCCTGCGCGTTCTCCGGCGAAAGCGCCTTGTTCCGCGTCTCTTCCGTTTCCTTGGGCAAACGGGCTTCCAGCTCGCCCAACAGCTCCAGGCAGCGCTTGACGCCCTGGACCGTGGCGGCATTGATCTTTTCCGGGTCGGACAGCGCCATGCCCACCCTTGTTGCGCACGGCTTCACGCAGCGCGGCCACGGCATCCGCCTGGGTGGCGATCTGGGGCCGCACGTCGGGTTCCGTGTACGCAGGCAGCTTGCCCGCCGCTGCAAGCTCCGCCTGTTTCAGCGCCAGGGATTCCAGGCTGGCCACGGCAAAGGCCACCTGCGAGGCTTCCTTGCCGTCTTCCGCTTCCAGCAGGCGTTGCAGGATGGCCTTGCGGCCCATGATGGTGTTGAAGCGTATCTCGCTTTCTACCTGCGCCAGTTCCTCCCGGCGCTCCCGCCAGCGGTACTTGTCCGCCCAGCGTTTCAGCGTGGACGTGGCCACGCCCGTCATTTCCGGCGACGCGCTCAAACGACATCCGGTCCAGACAATACAGTTCCTGTGCCCGCCAGACGGTGCCCGGCTCATGCTCCCAGCCCATGCCACTCTCCGAATTCGCGTTCCAGTATGGCAATTTTCTTGTTCACGCCGCGCAATTCCTGCACACGCTCATTCAATTTGATGGCCAGGCGCACCACATATTCGGAATCGATGTCCGCCGCGTCGGCTGTCAGCGGCAGCATCGTCCCGGATGGCGTCGCGGGTATTGGAGACCTCCGCTTCAATGCTCCGGCGTCGAATGCGCAGTTCTTCCCTCTGGCCGATCTCATCCTGTCTGCTCATGCCCTGTTCCTTGTTTCAATGATAGTGGATAGATGCTCGACCGCCCGCGTATTGTTCACCACCAGGGTTTGCAGGGTGTCGTTCATCCGCTCGTAGTTCTTTACCAGTGTAACATTTTTCCTATAAAATTCAGCCGTTTCTTC
>VOFC01002128.1_pt1 | contig 21300 bp, 49 predicted proteins | sample 5384161 | NCBI WGS metagenome assembly VOFC01 (sample SAMN12384722, study PRJNA508395) | human gut metagenome | isolation source: healthy gut B | host: Homo sapiens
TTGCATAACAATCAAAAACAAGCCTTGTCTGCTGTCTCATGGTTCTCAGGTTTACGCATAATGTTATCAATATATACACTTAATATCTATAATTGTCAGTCTTATCTGTCAATTTCGCATTTTTCATCTCTTTTTGCACCTATACTAGTTCAAAATTTCTATAATATAACATATTTTTAGAGTTTCAATTTGTTTAGAAAAGTTTTATAATAATACCAGATTGTTTGTAAAATAGACAAAGAGCACAATTCAAATTAAAGGGAGGAGTTTTTATGCTCAAGAAAATTTCTAATGGTTGTGTACATATCGTACAGAGATACTTGCCTGATCCATTTATCTTCTGTATCATATTAACAATCGTCGTATTCATCGCAGCAATTCCTGCTGCAGGCGCTACACCACTTCAGGTTGTAGGCTTCTGGGGGCACGAGCATCTGGAGTCTGTTAGCATTCTCAATGCAGATGGCTCTCGTACTCGTACTTGGTACAGCTATGGCTACTGCACCTCCTGTCAAAGACTCCTTGACAAGATTGCAGGCGTTGCTAAGACACCTTTCTCAGCTATCGTTCTTGTAACTGTAGTTGGTACTGTTGCATCATGGTTAAACTGGGGCTTCGGTCTGGTTGTTGGTGCTCTTCGCAAAATCTATTGCCAAGAAGGTTAAAGGCGTTGACTACCGTCTGTTGATTGCTTCTGCATACTCAGGCTTCGTCGTATGGCATGCTGGTCTGTCAGGTTCTATTCCTCTGACAATCACAGAAGTTACAGAAGCTGGTTTTAGCTGCTACAGGTGGTGCTCTGACAGAATCCATCGGTATGGACAGAACAGTTCTTTTTCTCCATGGAACTTAATTGCCTGCCTGATTATCCTGATTCTTATGCCTTTACTGAATGCTAAGATGCATCCGGCAGCAGATGAAGTTGTTACAGTTGATCCTAAGTTACTTGTTGAAGAAGAAGTCACAGTTAGAAAAGCTTCTACTCAGCTGAAAAACTTGAAGATTGCAAACCATTATCATGGCTCGTTGTTATCATCGGTGTTGTTTACCTTGTTCAGTATTTCGCAGCAGCAGGCAATCCTCTGAACGCACTGAACCTGGAACATCGTTAACCTGATCTTCCTTGTACTCGGTGTTTACTGAATGGTACACCTCTGAACTACGTTAAGGCTGTTAATGACGCTGTTGGGGGCGCCGGCGGTATCGTTTCTTCAGTTCCCATTCTACGCTGGTATCATGGGTATCATGACAGGTACAGTTACAGAAGGCGGTCCTTCACTTGCCGGTGTTATCAGTAACTTCTTCGTTGCTATTTCCAATGACGTCACATTCCCTCTGTTCACATTCCTGAGCGCCGGTATCGTTAACTTCTTCGTACCATCAGGCGGCGGCCAGTGGGCAGTACAGGCTCCTATCGTATTACCTGCAACTGTTAAATGGGTCTTGACCCTGCAGTTTCCTGTATGGCTATTGCCGGGGCGATGCTTTGGACAAACCTTCTTCAGCCATTCTGGGCTCTGCCAGCTCTTGGTATCGCAGGTCTTGGCGCAAGAGATATCATGGGATTCTGTGTTGTTGACCTTATCTTATCAGGTATCATCGTTTGTGCAATGTTCGTTGTAGTAGGTTTGATCTAATCTAAACAGAATTTCATCAACAATTAAAAATTGATTTTTTAACAGTGCAGCTAAAAGCTGCACTGTTTTTTTTATTCAGAGCCAAATATCATTTTATATTACGGATGTTCGGCTCTGAACAACTACTCTGCCTTCATACGCTTATGGATTTCTTCTCTGATCCGCTTCTCCACTTCCAATGCAATCTCCGTTGTCTTCATACCGGCATATTCTTTATAATACATCGGTTTCATATAATGGATCTGCACAGTTACAGGCTCTGTGGTACTTCTGTCAAAGGGTGCATAACTGTCAAGCAGTGCCACCGGAACAATCCGGTGCTTTCGCCCTTGTGGCCGCCTTTAAAGGCGCCCGCCTTAAAAGGAAGGGTTTCATTGCCATTCCGGCTCCTCGTTCCCTCCGCAAAAATCAAAAATTTCTCTCCTGCTTTCACCCGATTGAAGCTTCCAGAATCACCTTCATGGACTGTTTCATATCACTTCTATCCATAGGAATATAGTGAAGTGCCTCTCTGATCTGCTTTAGCAGAATAATATCCTTCACTTCCTGTTTTAAACACCAGAGAAAAAGGCCGCTTCATCGTTTCAAGAAAAAGCCAGCACATCAAACATTCCCTGATGATTCGGATAGAGAATATAACCGTCTTCTTCCGGCAGATTCTCCTCTCCGCTGCTGACAATGGTCACTCTTCCCGCTTTGTTGGCTTTGATGGCAATTTCCCGGATATAGTTATATTTTTCCTCTATGCTGTACCGCTGTTCCTCTGTATCCTTCGCAAAAGAGCAGATACGCCAGAACCAGGCAGGAACATGCCCCAGTAGTTTAATGACCATCAACAATATTCTTTTCATAAATTCTACCTGTTCTTTCTTTTGAACTCCAAACAAGTGAAGTACACCTAACAGTATTTCACTTATTCTCTGATAATCAGCATTGATCAAATGGTTGGACAATGCCTGCATCAATGGCACTTTCTGTCTTCTGCAAATCTGCTTCTGACAAAGCATCATTGACAAAAAAAGCTTCATACTGAGACGGTGCAATATACATGCCCTGCGCTTTCATCACTCTGAAATACTGTGTAAAACTGTGCCAAATTTGATGTCTGGACATCATCAAAACTCTTCACCGGTTTATCGGTAAAAAGAAAATGCTCATCAGTGAGCCGACTCTGTTGACCTGAGCCTTTATATGATATTTTTCACAGCATACTTAAAAAGCATTCTCAATTCTGGCGGATTTTTCTTCCAGACGTTCATAAACAGCGGTATCTTCCATCAAAAGCTTCAGCATCGCAGTTCCCGCTGCCACTGCCACCGGATTGCCGGAAAAGAGTTCCGCCTGATAAACTGGCCCTATCGGTGATACACAATCCATAATCTCTGCGCCCGCTGTAAACAGCCATTGGCATACCGCCGCCGACAATTTTACCGAAGGTAGTCATATCCGGTGTAACACCGTAATAGGACTGGGCACCGCCAAGAGCCAGTCGAAAAACCGGTAAACTTCATCAAAAATCAGCACCGCCCTGTATTGCTTTGTGATATCACGCAACCCCTGCAGAAAGCCATCTTCCGGCGGTACAACCCCATATTGGCTGCCACTGGCTCCACAATCAATGCTGCGATCTTTGTCCCCGTACTGTTCAAACAATTTTTCTGACACTGTCCAGATCATTCATCTGGCAATCAGCGTTGTATCTGTGAAAGCCTTAGTACACCGGGCTGTCGGTACATTCTGTCAGAAGCCCCTGACCCGCTTTCACCAGCAGGCCATCCGAATGGCCATGATAACAGCCTTCAAATTTCACAATATAATCCCTGCCTGTATAACCCTTTTTGCAGCACGGATGGCACTCATCACCGCCTCCTGTACCCGAATTGACCATACGCATCATTTCCATGGAAGGGACTGCGGTTTTGAATCATCTCTGCCAGCTCTACTTCCCCCATTGGTCGGTGCCCCAAAACTGGTTCCACGAACTGCAGCTGTCACCGCCTTCACCACCTCTTCCTTTGGCATGACCAAGAACCATCGGTCCCCATGAGCCGACATAATCCACATACTGATGACCTTCCACATCAAAGATGTGTGACCCCTTTTGTCTTGAATATAAGGGGGTGGTGTCATCCCAACTGCTCTATAGGCTCTCACAGGACTGTTGACACCCCCGGCATCAGTTCGCAGGCTTTTTGAAAATATTTTCTGACTCCTCATTATCTCTGTCCCTCTTCTTCCCGCAGCCACTCTGCAATCTGCGGCGCATAATACGTAATAATCATCTTTGCCCCCCGGCACGTTTCATAGCAATCGATCATGCTCTCCATCACCACACGCTTTTCATCGTCCAGCCATCCATGCCTGCTGCTTTCATCATGGCATATTCACCGCTGACACTGTAGGTGCATAACGGCAGATCAAAAGTTTCACTGACAGTTCTAACAATATCCAGATAAGCCAGTGCCGGTCACCCACCATGAGGATATCTGCACCTTCCTCCACATCCAGTTCAGTTTCCAGAAGGGCCTCCTTCCGGTTTCTGAAATCCATCTGGTAACTTTTTCTGTCTCCGAATGCCGGAGCAGAATCGCTGCCTCTCTGAATGGGCCTATAAAAAGCAGATGCGTACTTGACACAGGCCATGATCAGTGTATGCATAACTGGCCGCATCAGTGCATGGCGCATATGACCGATTCTGCGCCGTCCATCATATCCGAAGGTGCCACAATATCTGCACCTGCCGCTGCGGCACAGCTGACTGCCGCCTTTGACAATAAAAAGTTCCAGTGTCTCGTCATTCAATACTTCCCCGTCTTTAATGACGCCGCAGTGACCATGGTCGGTGTATTCGCAAAGGCAGATATCCGCAATACAGATCATCTCCGGATAAAGTTTCTTTGTCATTCTCAAGGCACGCTGTACAATCCCATCGGGTCGTAAGCACCGCTTCCGCAGGCATCCTTATGATCCGGCACCCCGAAAAGATAACGGCACGCACACCTTTCTCCCACACTTCTTTCAAATGAATAGCCAGTCTGTCCAGGGAATAATGGTAAATTCCCGCATAGATTCAATCGGTGACTGTACATTCTCACCTTCTGTCACAAAACAGGATAGATCAGATCATCACATCTGACATCTACCTCATGCACCAGATTACGAATCTGTGCGGTTCTTCTTAAACGTCTTGGTCTTCTGGTTAAATTCATCTTTCCTTCACCTCATTTTATTTCACTATACGATACCGATCAGGCACAGAACACACCCAACTGCATTCCGTGACATTCTAAAAGACTCTGTTCCTGAGACAGTATAGCACAAAGTGCCTCTGTCAATCCTTCCAAATCGTATTGTTCTGCTACTTTATCTATAGAAAGCCCTGTTTTTTGGCAGCTTGCGCTGTCACCGGCCCGATGCAGACATTTTTGCCGCAAAAAATGTCCTTCTGTCATCTGTGCAAAGCCCTGACGGCTGAAGCACTGCAGAATGTCACTGCATCCATATCCTCCAGCACTTCCTTAAAAGTTGCTTTTTTCCACGATTTTTTCTGTATGATACATTGAGTGTATCCACCACAAAAACTGTTTTCCCGCAGGCGTTTTGTCAGAACATCTGAGGCCTCTTCGGCCCTGAACAGACAAATTTCTTCATCGGTACTGAACATTCTCACACAAGGCTTTTTTGCCAAGTGATTCACTGCAAGGACTGTTCCGGCACAAATCTGCATAACATCCCCAATTTTCCAGTTCTCTGCGGGTTCCTGCCCCCATCACCGCAATCCTGCAGATGCCAAGGATTTTGATATCCATCCGTCTTTTCATCTGCTCAAAAAGAATCGGACTCAATTGTTTCTGTTGGTAAATACAAGCCAGCGTTTCCCGGAGAACCAGCACCGCCTTTAGTCCTGCATTCGTCTCGCCCCTGACACCGATCAGGCTCATCACCACCGGTTCTCCGCCAAGCTTTCCTCAATGTGCTCTGCCAATGGTTCAGCAATAATTTCCGTTGCCGTCACATAAGAATTTTCTTCCCTGAAAGGGGCCCCCCTGCTGCCAGTCATTTTTTCTTCAGGATCGACCACATCCCCCCAGCCAGGATCGCCGGAGGCTGAATGGACGCTTCTTCTGATATCGCAGCAATCCTGCTAAGATCCCCCGTTACACAGCGCTGTCTGGCTGTTGTTCCCTGATGCAATAACCGCCGCCGGTGTCCGGGCATCTTTGCCATTGGCAATCAACTGCTCACTAATCTGGTGCAGTTTGGAAAGCCCCATCAAAAAAACAAGGGTGCCTTCTTCTCTGGCCAAAACATCATAATCCAGCGAACTTTTCTTTGTCAGGATCCTCATGACCGGTGATCACATGAAAAAGACGATGCTTTTTCCCCGGTGGGTGATGATGCCCGCATAAGCCCAGTGCACTGTAGGCCGATGACACCCCAGGTATCACTTCATATTCAATCCCTGCTGCTGTCAATTGCCAGTGCTTCTTCACCGCCCCGGCCGAATAAACGGATCGCCCTTCAGTCTGGCAACAGTCTGACCTGCCATGGCTTTTTTTTCAATCAGCAGTTCTTCAATTTCTGCCTGTTTCATCCGGTGATGCCCTGCAAACTTGCCCGCATCGATCCATTCAACCTCATCTTTGGTTGTATTTAGAAGAGATGGGGATGCCAGATGATCATAGACAATCACATCGGCTTCTTTCAGGGCTTCCATGCCTTTCATTGTTATTAGGCCTGTATCTCCCGGTCCTGCAACCGATCAGATAAACTTTGCCGTTCTGAAGCCTTGCCGCTATCTGTTCTCCCAGTGAAACTGCCAGTTTGCGGTCTTCTTCTATATTACCGCATCGTGTACCTGTCACCGCCTTTTCTTTTTTCATATGGAGGCTATCCCATATCTGGCCTGCACAGATACCTTCTCCATTCTGACATCCACCGCCGCTGCCTCATTGCAGCCCACCGCCAGTAATAGCTCTCAAAGCTGCGCTCTGTCAGAAACATTCACCAGGTATCAATCCTCATCATGAATGCCTGGCATGTGTCCTCACAATCCTTCTGTCTTGTTTCAAGTGCAATGATTCCTGACCTGCTGCCGGAAGAAATTGCTCCTTAGACAGGATTTCATAAAAAATGTCTGTTCTTCCGCTTCGAAACTGCCTTCTGTTTTCACAATCCTCTGAAAGATATCCTAACGCTTTAATCCCGCCGCTGCCAGAAGAATAATACCGTCCATACATGCCATCTGACAGTTTTTTCAGCCGTGTTGGCACATTGCCTCTGATATCTCTGATGATCAACACCGGGACATATCTGCTGAATCTGAAGAGCACGTCTTAAACTGCCTGTTCCCTACAACTGTCTTTTCTTTGCATTCTTCTATGATAGAAAATTTCCCCGCCGAAGACTCACCCATACATCCCGGCTGTCACCTCTTTTAAGCACAGCTCCCACTGTCAGTCCTTCCGGCAATTCAACAGGGGAAGATCCTTGGCACTATGAACGGCCAGATGATCCGGCCATCCATCATAGCTCCTTCAAGCTCCTTTGGCAAAAAGCTCCTTTGCTGCCAGAAAGCGGCAGGGATTTATCAGATGCAGATCACCCTTTGTCTCAAATCCGGCAATCTCTATCTCTCTATAGTGGGAAAAACTTCTTCTTGGCCTCCGCCACGCCATTTCCGTCTGCCTCATGGCCAGACGGCTCTTCCTCGTTCCGATTTCATAATGACAGCCGCCCCGCCTCCTCTCTGATTTCTCTTCTTTTACAATCCACTGTCTCAGATATTTTTTTCTGTCTGACTGACCAGGCGGACATTTCAACTCTCTGCGCTTCACGGCGAAGCTCTGTTCCAGTTCACCGTACCATTCCGGTATCAATGCTTCGATTTTCTCCCGCAAATATCTGGTCAGTACGAGGCTACCGCCGGATATTCTTATTGATACCAATGACCACATTGCCCCAAAATCTGACCACCGATGGAAACACACAGTCAGACACTCCCCAGTTGGCACAATCCCACCGGTATATACCGCATCTGGCAATGTCCGCTGCCATCAACATTCAATGCCTTATCATCAGAGGCGCAGATTACCAGAAAATGGCTTCGGCCAGAATGGTCCAGATTGTGTTCTGCCGTAGATTTTGCATTTGTCGCACGATATCTGGTCTTATCTGCCAGAAGTTTTTAACTCATCTCGCGATCTTTGATGAAATCACATCCGTATACCTCTGCACCATGTTGTTTCTATCAAAATACGGATTTTTCCTGAAGGGCTACCGAACCGCCGCCGATAACGATAACATTTCGCTCCATGTTGGTACACAACTGGAAAATCAGCCATTTCTGTTCCTCCTCAGTCCTGTCTCAAAAAGCACTCGAAAAGACTCCAGCTGTTCCACGGCTCGCGCTTCTCTGGCCCGGTAAAAGAATTTGTTAAGTCCCTTTTCCGGATCTGACAACATATCTTCCAGCAAGTGTGTTCCCCAAAATGCAGCCATCAGAGCCTGAGTCTGCTGAAAACAGTTCGCCCACCGCCTAAAAATCAGCAATATCCTCCCTCCAACATTCTCCCTGGCCTGGTCTGGCCGCTTTCAAACCGCAGATGCTGATTCTTCTCCGGGCAGCTGTTGTCCAGCTCATCCAGATGATCGAACGCCAGTTGTCTCCGTATCCCTAAGGCACTTCCTCACATCCATAGGCACTGCCATCGCCAATGAGAGAGTCTTCTGCGCTTCCTGGTGCATTAGACTCGCCATGCTTCTGTCAAAGCATAATGTACTGGCTGTGGCACCGATAAACTCACATCCATCTCATTGGCCAGGTGTACCGGTCTAGTAGGCTATCTGTGTATAACTTTGTGTCTGCTGATGCCTTGTACCATGACCATCAGACAACGTATCGTTCCCGCAACAGCCCCCGCTCTCCCGATTTCATCTGTCTGGAAGCAGCATATAACTTTGCACCTGATGATCCGCAGCGATATTTTCATCATAATCATTAAATTTGCCTGTAGCACCAATAATAGAATCTTCTTATCCTTCCAGACTGCCGAAATACATCTCCGCCACTTTCACCGCCAGCGTAGCTGTTGGAGACTGAAATTCCCCGATATGATTCGTTTCGGTTTTGACTCTCTTGGCTGCGCCGTCACTGCCATCCTGAAAAGACTGTTGCTCCAAAGTGCCGCTGAAACCTTCCTCCATGGCTGCCTTGCGCAGGCCTCTTTGACCTGCTTGAAGTCTGATCTCACCCAAAACCATAGAATCCAGGCCTGCTGCCACATAAAAAATAAGCCCTGCCGTACTGCCTGTGTTCCCTGATAAAACCGCAAATGCTCCGACGCACCTGCCTGCATCTCCGATTCCCGCCATATCTAGCAGGATCCGCTGCATTGCAGTCATTACGCTGCGCACAGAAATTTTTTCTTCGCTAACGGTATACAACCTGTCCGATTGCAAGTTGAAAGCAGTACACATTCCCGAATTCCCTCCTGTGTGAAAGATACGCGTCATCAGTTCTTTTTTATTTTCATCTGTAAACGCAAAACAGAGCCCGTATCTGTACAGGCGCTGTTTTTGGCTTAATACCCTGTAATTGTATATTCATTGATTTATCTCTCTGTAACAAAGCTGCCTTGGCATGCAGCAATTAAAAATAATACATTGCCTGTTATACCAGTATCTGCACTTCGTACAGAGAATGCCTCCAGTTATAAAAATCTTTGTGCTTTAAAACAGCCAGGATGATCCTTGGACGCATGTCCCTTTTCCACAAAATACCTCGAAAGGGCGCGAATCCACTTATCCTCCCTGAAAATGGCCGTAGTCATACAGATATAATTGCCCTTCGGCAGGATAGACTGGTTCTTCTCAGCAGAAACACAATTCCATGCGAATAAAAGCTGCCTTCAATGGCCAGCTTTTTCCCTCCATAAATGCAGTTTCTTCCAATAAATAACCGCGCATTTTCAAAATCTCTGCCATTTCTTCAGCCATCAGCACACCCTGTCTGCCGATAGAAATCCTCTACCCACATGGCTTTCGCCGTTTCTGTCATCAAACTCTTCGAGAATCCATCTGCTTCTGATGAATCCTGCCCAGCTCTCGTGCCCCGCCTCCGGTGCAGGGTTCTGCTGTCAACCACTCCATCATAGACATTCACGTTCTTTCAGACGCTTCATTTGCTTTTTGCGTCTGTTCCATTCGCTCCGACATCAGACTCCGCCGTTCTTCCTCGAAGCTGCCTCCATCACCGCATGTAATTTCCGCCAGGGAAAATCCGGCTTTCTTCAGATATCCCACTGTTTTCAGCCGCTGAATATCATCAAAATCATAATAGCGGTATCCGGTCTGTCTGTCGATTTTTGCCGGACAGACAATCTTCATATCTGCATAATAACGCAAGGCCGATACCGAAATCCCCGTCATCTCATGAACGTCACCTATTGAATAAAGCCTAGGGTCATCACATCAACCTCTGTATCTTAAAACAACCACGTACTGTTTTTTTTGCCGGAAAGTGCCCACTCTTTCTCTTCTTTGAGATATCCCGACCTTTGCTGCCAGGGATAAAAAGCCATTCTTTTCTCCGTTGTGACAACGATAACATATCCCCCGGTGTCATCCATGTGTTCAGCTTTCCGGACAAAGTTCTTATATAATGTAAAAAGAACATCGGCGTCATCTTGTCACTTCCCGCCGGCAGTTCTGTAATAAACCTTCATCAAAAGTATAACTATGGGGAAAACTCCGCAAAATCTTTGTTAATAAAAGTAAGACGGTACATTCGCTTTCTTGCATTTTCTCTGGCTCCGTCAATCGCCTTCCGAAAATATCCACACCATAGAGATGTGCGGCTTTCCTTTTACGATACCGCTCGATCAAAAAGCGTCGCCTGTACCACAAAAATGGATCCAACACATCCGCATCATCCGCCAGATATTCAGAGGCAAATTGAAACAACTTCCGCTGCTTTCACCGGATGCATCGATGTGGCAATAGCATTGCGGCGATAGCTGAACCGACTGTCTGCTATCGTATGTAAAATCAAATAAACACTGTACTGTCCCTGCTTATTCTCTGTGATCCGCAGCTCACATTCATAGTTAGAGGCGGAATTCTGCAATTGATGTCCGGATAAACGCTCCAGTTCTGCCCCAAGGCGCTTCACATATTGGCTCTTTTCATTCAAAACCAGCTTCGTCCGCAGATCAATTCTGAAATAAAAAGGGCCGTCACCTTCATGGCGCTTCTTCAGATATTCCCAGTCCGGCATTGTAAATGCCGCCGCAACAGCCTGATAGTCTGTTTCCTTCAATGGATTGGTACAAAAAACGGAACATAAAGCCCTTCACTGTACGGATACCAGAAAAGTTCTCCCGGACGTTCTGTCCAGAATACGCACACCGCCTCTCATTGCCTTGGCCGCATCTCTCACATTTCTCGGCATCACATCAATGGTCAGCTGCTCCATCCCGGGACTGGTCAGCAAAATCATCTCTGAAGGCACCGAATAGCCTGTAAATGTATGCTTCATCGGCTTCTCCACAATCAACAGCATATCTCAAAAAGCTTCAGTTCTTCATTCAGATGCTTCTGATTCTCGGCGTCATCTCCATCTGCATCAGTTCTTCCATCCGTTCCCTGAAAGCTGTTTAAATAAACCCCTGTAATCCAACTGGACTCATGGCTGTCAGATAAGCACTCTTTACAAAAAGCTTCTCCTCACATTCATAAGCATAAAACAGGGCATCCAGGGCATCCTGACATCCCATTTCGCCAAGAATCAATGCCGCATTCTTCCTGACTTTGGCATCCCATGCTTCAAAAGCTTCAGCATCAGAGACAGACATCTCTGGCGATCCCGCTGCCATGCAGCATTGCCCGAGTTCTGTTTTTAAAAGCTTGCGCAATTCAATCAATTCATGCGCACATCTTCTTCGCGTTCTATTTTTATCAAGATAATTTTCTAAACATTTAATCCTCTTTTTCATCTTAAAATATCGCTTAAATTCCTCTTATCATCATATATGGTGTTCCAAAAAAAAAGTCAATACAGAATGGATGCACCCCTACGCTGCACAAACGTTTTCGCCCATCTCAGCGAATCTGCCTGTGCATCATCACAAAAAGGGCTATCCAATCGGATAGCCCTCTCTGATAATCGCTCTAAACAACTGCTTATTCTAACATTTTAAAATAAAAATACAAACTTCGTAATCAATATAATATATCTTAGAAAAAGGCACACTGCATGAAGGATTATAACTTAACGACATTCACTGCCTGTGGTCCCTTCTGGCCTTCGATGACTTCGAATTCTACTTCCTGACCTTCTTCCAGTGACTTAAAGCCATTGGACTGATGCCTGAGTAATGTACGAATACATCATTGCCCTGCTCATCGGAAATAAAACCGAATCCTTCTGATTGTTGAACCACTTCACTGTACCTTTGTTCATTCCAAAGTCCTCCAAAAAATTAAAAAATGGGTCTTACTGCAGGTTATTCTTGCAGCATGTTCAGCATACCATACTTAACCTTAAAAGTCAAAGGAATTCCTATATTCTTCAATACCAACAGGCTTAAAAATACCGCAGAAATGCCCTTTTTCCGCCATTTTCTTCAATGGTCCGACACATTCCCAACACAGCATTCCGGTCGGTCTACTCACAATATAAACTCACCGTATAAACACTGTTTTTCATACTTGACTTTTTGACTGTGGCATGCAGGCTTGTCGTCTCCGGAAGTGCCGGAATATTGTCACTCATGGCCAGCGCCGGTTCAATCGTATAATAATACATAGTACCCGCCAGCGTATTCAGCTTGATTCGCTCATCTCCACTTCATCACCGGCCTTCAGAAGATCCGGTCTTTCCATTCGAAATGAAACTTCCTGTTTCACCTTACTCACCAGCCTTAAAAGATGCATAACGCTTCAAAACGCCGAGGATCAGATCAACCGACAGATCCATGCCCTCTGCCGTAATATGCTCATAAGGGCCATGATAAGCATAACCGCCTGTGCCGATATCCGGACAAGGCAATCCCCTGAAACTGAGCTGTGCACTGTCTGTACCCGCCTCTGACAGGCACGATCAGCGGTTTCAGGCCATTTCCTCAGCGGCTGCTTTCGCATTCTCGATCAGATGAAAATGCGGCATAATCTTTCTCGGACATATTGCGGTACTGCTCTGTAATCGGTCAGTTCCACAGTTCCTTCACCATAACGGCCATTTAAGACAGTCTGATATGCTGCAGTTCTTTTTTGCGCAGTTCAAAGGCCGCCAGATCATGATCTCTGACAATATACTGCATCTCGGCCTTTTTCTACATTACCGCTCATATCGTCAGATGATAGAAGCCTTCATAGTCTTCCGTATGTTCCGGTCTGTCCGCTGCCGGCAGCATCTGATGCAGCTCCCATGCCACGTTCAGTGCATTGATCATCGTATCTTTGGCACTTCCCGGATGGACATTGAAACCGTTGATCACAAATTCCTGGCTGCACAGGCATTGAAATTCTCATAGGTGATTTCGCCTTCTTTCGCCGCCGTCGATGGTATAGGCATAATCCGCACCAAAAGCATCCAGATCAAGGGCTGAGGCACCGCTTCCCCACTTCTTCATCCGGTGTAAAAGCAATACAGATCTTGCCATGCGGAATGTTTTCTTTGATCAGATGTTCAACAACTGTCATGATCTCCGCAATACCGGCTTTGTCATCCGCACCAAGCACTGTTGTCCCATCTGTTACAATCAGTGTTCTGCCCTTTAAAGACGGCAGATGTGGAAATTGTTCCGAGCTCAGTGTTCTTCCGCTGTCTCCCAATACGACGTCCCCACCGTCGCCAATTTCTCAATAATTCTCGGCTTCACATGCTCACCACAGAAATCCGGCACTGTATCCAGATGGGCAATCAGACCGATGGCCGGCGCATCCTCATATCAGTGTTGCCCGGCGGTGTGCCCGTACACACAGCATAAATCACTGACACGTGCTTCAATGCCAAGTGCCTTCATTTCAGGAACCAGCATGTTCGCCAGATCAAACTGACGCTGGGTGGTTGGTGTTGTCTCACTGAATTCATCACTGGCTGTGTGGACAACGACATAATTTAATAAACGTTCATGGGGCTCTCATTCTCTATTTCCCCGCTTCCTTTTTTATTTCACGCAGTAAACGTAATTCTCTTTTCTAGGCATGGCTTTTGGCTCTTCTCCATCTGTATATCCCAGCACACAGTGGCCAATACCTTCATAATCGCCTTCAATACCAGTGACTTTAAGAAGGCCTTGCCTTCTGCGGATTCAAATTCCTTCTTTGGCTCTGTGAATCCAGCAGCTGCCAATGCCTTCTGCATGAGCAGCAAGCATAAGATTGCCCATCACCAGACTGCCGTCATAAACATAGGTTGGTCTTGCTTTATCTGCCAGAACAATCAGCACAACCGGTGCTCCATAAAATGGATCAGAATCCACACCCATGATCTCTGCATTCATCTTCGAAAACTTGTCACGGATTTCTTTATTCGTCACCGCAATAATGATGGGTGACTGCTTGCCCATACCTGTTGCTGCATAGGTGCCCGCTTCGATAATCCGATTGAGCACATCCTCCGGAATCATATCCGGTTTTATATTTTCTGATACTTCTTTCTTGTCTTCATATTATTGATAACTTCTGCTCATTTGATAGAACCTCCATGATAATTCAAGATTTACCCGCGCATTTTCATATGAAACCCTGGTCTGCTCCGCAGACATAGTGTTCATCAAATCTCCGGGCCGCTGTTATTAAGTATACACCAAAAACAAAAAAAGCGATACCGTTCAATTGAACGATACCGTTTTTTATGTTGTCTACATAGATTCTATGTAGTGATGATTCATAATTAGTTAAGAATACCGATAAATACTGAAGAGAATACTAATGCAACGATTGTCATCAGTTTGATCAGGATGTTGATAGCAGGGCCTGATGTATCCTTGAATGGGTCACCGACTGTATCACCAACAACTGCAGCTTTATGAGCTTCAGAACCCTTGCCGCCGTGATTGCCGTTCTCAATGTATTTCTTAGTAGCATTATCCCAAGCACCACCTGCGTTTGACATGAAGATCGCCATCATAACACCTGTTACAAGGGAACCTGCAAAGCATACCGCCTACAGCTTCTGTGCCAAGAAGGAAACCAATGATGATTGGAGCAACAACTGCCATAACGCCAGGAATAATCATTTCACGAAGAGCAGCTGTTGAAACAATATCACACACTTTGTATAATCAGGTTTGCTCTTACTTCTTCCATGATACCAGGAATCTCTCTGAACTGTCTACGAACTTCCTCGATCATAGAATATGCAGCCTTAGATACAGATTCCATTGTGAATGCTGAGAAAAGGAATGGCAGCATACCACCGATCAGAAGACCGATAATTGTTGTATAAGAAAGAATGTTGATTGCTGAAAGGTTAACCTGCTGAGCGTAGGACATGAAAAAGTGCCATAGCTGTCAGTGCAGCAGAACCGATAGCAAAACCTTTACCCATAGCGGCTGTTGTGTTACCAACTGCGTCCAGGGAGTCTGTGATATCACGAACAGATTCGTCAAGGAATGACATTTCTGCAATACCGCCTGCGTTGTCGGCGATTGGGCCGTAAGCGTCAACGGCAACTGTGATACCTGTTGTAGAAAGCATACCTACGGCTGCAAGAGCGATGCCGTAAAGACCCATGCACTGATAAGCAACAAAGATACCTACACAGATCAGTACAAGCGGAATAGCTGTTGACTGCATACCTACTGCAAGACCTGAAATAATAGTTGTAGCAGCACCAGTTTCAGACTGTTCAGCAATCTTCTTAACTGAGCCGTAATCACCGGATGTATAAACCTCTGTGATAATACCGATGATCAGACCAACGATCAGACCAAGCGATGATTGCAACAGCAGGCATGATAGAACCAAGATAATCTGACAATGCAACGGCACCGATAACAACAATGGCATCAGCTGTATATTCACCTCTGTTCAGAGCTTTCTGTGGGTTACCGCCTTCTTTACCCTGTACCATGAATAGTACCGATAACAGAAGCAATGATACCCAGAGCAGATAAGATTGCAGGGAAGATTGCAGCTTTCGCTGTATCCAGTGTGATTGCACGAAAGAACCTGCAAGGCCAAGAGTGATAAGAAATAAGAGAACCTGCATAAGACTCGAAAAGGTCAGCACCCATACCGGCAACGTCACCTACGTTATCACCTACGTTATCGGCGATTGTAGCAGGATTACGAGGGTCATCTCAGGGATACCAGCTTCCTTACCTACAAGGTCAGCACCAACGTCAGCAGCTTTTGTATAAATACCACCACCAACACGGGCAAAAAGAGCGATAGAAGATGCACCAAGGGGAGAAACCGAAAAGAACATCTGCATCACCTGTGATCACATACAGACCAGCTACACCAAGAAGACCAAGCCTGCCTGCATACCCATAACGGCACCACCGGAGAATGCAACATTAAGTGCTTTGTTCATACCATTTGTCCCAGTTGCATTGGTTGCTCTGACATTCGCCTTAGTAGCTACTGTCATACCACACAATAACCGGCGATGATAGAAAGAACAGCACCGCAAAGGAAGCAAACTGCTGTAAGTGGATTTTTTAAGAAAACAAAAAGAACAACGAAGAGCACTTACGATAAAGCATTGCAAGAATTCTTTTGTATTCAGCAAAAAGGAATGCTTGCACCTTCTGCGATAGCAGAAGGATTTCTTTCATATTTGTCTGTACCGGCATCTACAGAATTAACCTCCTTTTGTCAAAACAAAGGCGAATACCAGACCGATGAGTGCGCAGATAACTGCGACATACATGAGATTCATAATTAAACTCCTTTCTTTCTTTAAACGTTTAATTTTGAGCATAAATTATGCAGATAATCATACAATCTGCATACTAGTCATGCCTTAAATATTATCCGATTTTTTTAGGAAAGTCAACCATTACCATTAAATTATTATAAAAAGTATAAAAATTTGCAATATCGTTGTTTTTTTAACATGGAAATATCAAGATTCGTTTTACTTTAATTCCAGACGCATGTCAATCAATTCCTGATATTCCCTGTTCTCAGACGAAAAGCCTTCGGATTTCTTCCATATTCAATGAAGCCTGCTCTCTATACATTTCGACTGCTCTCTCATTCTCAGCAACAACTTCCAGTTCCAGCTGAAGATACCCGGCTTCTCTGGCACACTCAATGCAGGCCTCCATCAGATACTTTTCCGATGCCGAGTCCCCAGAATTTTTTGTAATGGCAATGCTAAAACCGCATCGATGCTTGATTTTATCCTGCATTCCCAAAGCGCACAATCCCTGCAGTCCCAGCAACAACACCATCCACAACCGGCACAATTCAACGTTATTCGCACTATCTGTTTTTCCTCTGCAGAAAATCTGCTTCCTGAGAAGCCGTAAACAATTCTCATCCGAATAAGTCATGCTAGATAATCCCGCTCCCTCGATGAGTCCATTTAAAAAACATCCAGAAACTGCCTTTACCATCACCGGTAACGCCATTCCTCAAAAGACAGTTTCTGCCATCCTTTAATGTAACTGTTTTTTCAAAAGTCATGCTCTATACTTTATCTTCTTCCAATCTCTCAAAATACCTGGTAAGCATAATTATTCTACCATACCTCTTATCCAAAAAGCTATCCCTGTCCACATATAAAAATATGCCATCATTAAATAAAAACAGCCCTACACCTCAAAAATAAATCATACGAACCATTTGATTTTAGTCAAAACTTTTGTCGGCCAATAAAACAGGCGTGCATCAAAAAAAAACAACAAGGAATTTAACGGCGTCATGTACAGGCAACGCGAGTATGCCTGTACATGAATGTGCCCGTTTAGGTTCCTCTATTATACTCCGATTGCACGCCGTCAATCTTTCGTCAATCTGCGTATCGACTAATCATGTTTGTATACCCTCATCAGATTAATGTCCACAATATTTTGCAGCCTCTCTACCTTTCTCTGACGCCCATACAACCAGTGACTGTCCCCATGCATATCTCCGGTCACATAGATTTCTTCATTTGTATGATAATGGCCCTGTTCTGTTTTTGACATTGGTTCTGCTGTCCACTTTTTTACACCAAAAAAAGCATCTGTGACATAATCCTGAATGTTACAAAACCTACAATGAGTACCAGATCGACTTTGAATAATCCATTGTTGCCCTTCGATTTCATGTGCATCACCATACGTCCTGACTCAGGGTCTTTCTTGCCATGACAGTTTTCAGTCAATTCTGCGGCGCAGACTTCACCTCCATTACCATGGCGACATGTTCTTCCTTTGAAAGAGGAATATGGAACTCATTAAAATTCTTGATTCTTTCCTTTGGACTTATCTCAACACTTGTCTTTCTTTCATACTCCATAAATCCTGTTGGCTTTCCCATATTTATTTACCTCCGTTCTTGATCTTGTAAAATGCTTCTATTGACGCCTGTTCACTTGACATACCTTTTTCCTCAAGAGAAACCATGGTATTCATCATCCTCTCGTAATCAACAGGAATGATCTTCTTGAACTTAGGCAGATAACCTGCGAAGTCATCAAGGATCCTCTTTCCAACCTCTGAATTGGTATTGTTTACATGATCCATGATAAGCTGCTTAAGCTCATTTATCTCATACTTGTCAGTGAGGGTCTCTATGTTGATCATTTCCTTGTTAAGTCTCTTGTAGAGATCGTTGGACTCATCAAGGACATATGCGATACCTCCGCTCATACCCGCAGCGAAGTTCTTGCCAGTACGTCCAAGGACAACCACCTTACCACCTGTCATGTACTCGCAGCCATGATCACCGACACCTTCTACAACAGCCACAGCTCCGGAATTACGGACTGCAAATCTCTCACCTGCCACACCGTTTATAAATGCCTTACCGCTTGTGGCACCATAAAGGGCAACATTTCCTATTATGATATTATCCTCATGCTTATATTTCGCAGCTCTTGGCGGATATACAATAAGCTTACCGCCTGACAGTCCCTTACCGAAGTAGTCGTTGCTGTCACCCACAAGCTCAAGAGTAAGTCCCTTTGGAATAAATGCACCAAAGCTCTGTCCGCCGGCACCGTTACACTTTACCAGATAAGTATCCTCTTCAAGGCTCTCGCCGTACTTCTTTGTGATCTCAGAGCCAAATATGGTACCTACCGATCTGTCAGTATTAACAACATCTATCTCAATGCTCTTTCTCTGCTTCTTGGCCAATGCCGAGCCAAGCTGCTTCATGAGTATCCTCATATCAATTGTCTGATCAAGCTTGAAGTCATATACATTCTTCTCGTTATACTTAACCTTATTCTGAGGCATATCAATGTATGGGTTATCAATGATCTTTGAAAGGATCACATTTCTCTTCTTAGCCTCTTCTCCGGCATATAAGAGATCTGAACGTCCTACCAGCTCATCAACTGTTCTTATACCAAGCTTGCTCATGTACTCCCTAAGTTCCTCAGCTATAAACAGCATGAAATTCTTCACATACTCAGGCTTACCCTTAAATCTCTTACGAAGCTCAGGGTTCTGTGTTGCCACGCCCACAGGACATGTATCCAGATTACATACTCTCATCATTACACAGCCCATTGTTACCAGTGGAGCAGTTGCAAATCCGAACTCCTCTGCACCAAGCATTGCTGCTATAGCCACATCACGGCCTGTCATAAGCTTACCGTCAGTCTCAAGGATAACCTTATTTCTCAGGTCATTCTTTATAAGGGTCTGATGGGTCTCAGCAAGTCCAAGCTCCCATGGAAGTCCTGCATAGTGTATTGAGTTGTGTGGTGCTGCACCTGTTCCTCCGTCATAGCCAGATACCAGGATTACCTGAGCACCTGCCTTGGCAACACCGGCTGCTACAGTACCAACCCCTGCCTCTGAAACAAGCTTTACTGATATTCTCGCGTCCCTGTTGGCAAGGAATCGCTACATGGTTCTCATCGATGCCTCTGTCGGAAAGGATCAAAATATTCACACCCTCCTGTATGCTCTGTCTACTTCCACAAACAGATGATCCAATGCACTTTCAAGGGTGTATTGACATAATAAGTAGTCGGAATTGTCGCTACCTTGAATCCTTCTATATTCATGGATTTGATCTTCATCAGATCTGTGTTCGTCAGAATCGGATTGTGGATCTGTACCATCTTGACAGTTTTCTGCCTTTCTTCCAGAAGATTGCCGTCCGGTCCGATATAAACCGTTGTAGATGTCACAATTTCCTCACGGATAGAGTCGATCGGCGGATTGGTAACCTGTGCAAACATCTGTTTAAAATAAGAAAACAGTGGCTTCGGCTGATTGCTCAGAACAGAAAGCGGTGTATCCACACCCATGGCAGCGTTTCCCTCACCGCCATTTTTTGCCATCGGAAGGATGGTATCCTTTAACTCTTCATAGGTATAACCAAATGCCTTCTGCAGTCTGATACGCTCATCATAGGTATATTCCGGAACACGTTCATTTGGGATCTTTCAGATCTTCAAGCTTAACAAGGTTGGCATCCACCCATTCACCATAAGGCTCTTTTCTGGGCATATGTCTCCCTTCAGCTCATCATCAGAATCAAACGACCCTGGAACCGTATCTACCAGCAGCATCTTTCCCGACGCAGACGATCCTTTAAAACAATATGTTCTTCCGGTACAGGCAGTGCACCGACCTCTGAAGACAGAATCATATTATCATCATCTGTCACATAATATCTGGACGGACGCAGACCGTTGCGGTCAAGCACCGCACCAAGAAGATCACCATCTGAAAAGACAATGGAAGCCGGGCCATCCCATGGCTCCATCATCGTTGCATAGTACTGATAGAAATCTCTTTGTCTGGCTCATACTCTTGTCATTCTCCCATGGTTCAGGGATTGTGATCATGACAGCCTTCGGCAATCGGCATACCGCTCATCATCAGAAATTCCAGTGTATTGTCAAGCATTGCGGAATCGGAACCGGATGCATTGATCACAGGCAGTACCTTATGCATCTCACCCTTCAGTGCACCGGAAGACATTGTTTCCTCACGGGCCAACATGGTATCTGCATTGCCGCGGATTGTATTGATCTCGCCGTTATGGACGATCAAACGGTTTGGATGCGCACGCATCCAGCTTGGATTCGTATTCGTACTAAAACGTGAATGTACCGTTGCAATGGCTGATTCATAATCCTCATCCTGCAGATCATCAAAAAGAACTTTCTCAGCTCGCCTACAAGGAACATACCTTTATGAACAATAGTACGGCTGGATAAAAAAGATACAAACATAAGTATTATCATTACTCTGTTCAAATCACGTCTTGCAATGTACAGCTTACGGTCAAAATCAATGCCCTTGGCCACATCTGCAGGTTTCTTCACAAAGCCCTGCATAATGTATGGCATCTTGTCAATGCTTTCTGTCCTAGTACGGATGGATTCGTCGGTACTGTACGCCATCCGAGAAATTCCAAGACCTTCCTTGGCCTAATGATCTCAAACATCTTCTTGGCCTGATTCTTTCTCAGCTCATCATGTGGAAAGAAAAACATACCAACACCGTATTCCCGTTCTTCACCAATATCAAA
>VOFC01000439.1_pt1 | contig 21294 bp, 41 predicted proteins | sample 5384161 | NCBI WGS metagenome assembly VOFC01 (sample SAMN12384722, study PRJNA508395) | human gut metagenome | isolation source: healthy gut B | host: Homo sapiens
TTATTTTTTCACAAGACTTTATATACCAGTCTGGAACGTCATGTTCTTGCATAAGTGGTATGTATTCTGTTTGCCACTTTGGCTCTTTACCTTTTGCAACCTTTCCTTTACGAACTGATTCCATTATTTTAAATGCCTTATCTGGTGGTAATCCTTTTTTTATTAGATATATCATTATATCATCACGACAACATATTGCCTCATTTAATGTTACTGTTCCTTCTGCTATTAAACTCTGAGCATTATTAAGCCATACATCAGTACCATGAGAAAGTCCCGAAATACGAATAAGTTCATCAAAAGTCTTAGGTTTTGTATCTACAAGCATTCCTCTTACAAATTTTGTTCCGAATTCAGGAACTCCATAACTTCCAACTTCAGATTTAATTTGTTCTTTTTTTACTCCTAATGCTTCTGTTGAACTAAATAGAGACATAGTTGCCTTGTCATCTAAAGGAACCTTTGTTGGGTTAATTCCCGTTATATCTTGAAGCATTCTAATTACCGTTGGATCGTCGTGTCCAAGAATATCTAATTTTAATAAGTTTTGATCAATCGAGTGATAATCAAAGTGTGTTGTTATTATATCAGAATTTGGATCATCTGCAGGATGCTGTACAGGCGTAAATTCATATATTTCTCTTCCTTTTGGCACAACTATAATTCCACCTGGATGTTGTCCAGTAGTTCTCTTTATTCCTGTACATCCTATAGAAATTCTTGCAATTTCAGCTTGGCTTACCGGTATATGTCTTTCTTCAAAATATTTTTTAACATAACCAAAAGCTGTTTTATCTGCTACTGTTCCAACTGTTCCTGCTTTAAAAGTTGTACCTTTTCCGAAAATAACTTCTGTATATTTATGCGCTTTTGCTTGATATTCTCCTGAAAAGTTTAAGTCTATATCTGGCTCTTTGTCTCCATTAAAGCCTAAAAATGTTTCAAATGGTATATCCATTCCGTCCTTATCAAGCCTATGTCCACACTTTGGGCATTGTTTATCAGGTAAATCGAATCCATTTTGAAATCCATAGTCTGTAAAATCAACATATTTACATTTAGGACATCTATAATGAGCTGGCAGTGAATTAACTTCAGTAATACCTGTCATATTTGCAACAAATGATGATCCAACAGATCCTCTTGATCCTACTATATATCCATCTTCATTTGATTTCCAAACTAGTTTTTGTGCAATTATATACATAACTGAAAAGCCATTTTTTATAATCGAGTCTAATTCTTTTTTTAGCCTTGTTTCGACTTGTTCTGGTAAATTTTCTCCATATAATTCATGTGCTTTGTTATATGCAATCTCTTTTATAGTTGTTTCACATCCTGGTATATGTGGATTCTTCATCTTCTTTTTCCTGCAATTATTGCTCTATATAGTTCTCCTGCCTCACAAGCACTACCAATCATTAAACCTTCAGAATATTTTTTATATATAGATTTTAAAATACGAAGGTTTTTTATATAAAAAAATTCTTAAATGAGATTTTGAAATTAATTTATATAAGTTTTTTAAGTCTTAAACATAATTTTTTGCCTAAAATTATTGCATGATAACTTGGTAATCTTTTATAATCTCTGCTTTTCCTATATTAAGTTTATCAATATCATCTACTGTTTTTACATTTTTTTCTTTTAACATATCAAGCATAACCTTTAAACTTTTAACAGTAGTATCTACATCATCTAAAGCTCTATGTGCAACTTCTACTTTTATTTAATTTTCTGCAATAAGTCCTAATTTATATTTTTTTAAATTCTGGAAAAAGCTCTTTTGCAAGTCTTAAAGTATCTATATATGTATTTTTTAAATTGAAAGTCCTAATAATTTTGCATTATATTTAAAAATCCTATATCAAAATCTGCATTATGTGCAACTAAAACACTATCTCCTACAAACTCTATAATTTTTGGCAAACCTTTTCTATTGTTTCTGCATCTTTTACCATATCATCTGTTATATTTGTTACTTCGATTACTCTTTGTGGTATTGGTTTTTCTGGATTTACAAAACATGAAAACTCATCAATTACTTCACCATTTTTAATTTTCATTATTCCAATTTCTGTAATTTTTTTTTTCTGTTTTAAAAAGAAAAACCTGTTGTTTTCTAAGTCTAAAACACAATAAGTAGTATCTATATCTTGTCCTTTTGGAAATTTACTACAAGGAGTTTTGTCTGGTACTAAATATGCTTCTACTCCATAAATTTCTTTCATATCTTTATTATCAAAACCTAATAATTTATGAGCTTCTGGAAATGCTTTGTACAACACCATGGTCTGTTATTGCAATAGATTTCAGCCCCATTTCATTGCTCTTTTTATTAAATCTTTTGCAGAATGTCATTCCATCCATTTGACTCATTTGTGTATGCATATGAAGTTCTACTCTTTTTATCTATATATTTAACTTTATATCGCTTTCCAAATACGTTAAACAATAAATCTGAAAGTATTCCATCCATTCCTCTTGCAACTAGTATATCTGCTCCTGATAACTTCAAGTTTATATTAATAATATTATCTTCAACTAAGATTTCACTATCTCTTAATAATGCTTTTGTTAGTGGATGTTTATATGATAAATAATCTAGAATATCTTCCCATTCTTTTGTAAAATCTTGAGAAATATCTTCTATATATTTAACATGTATTACAGCTTCTTTAAGCATAAATCTTTTACAAGATACCTCTCAAAGTATCCAACAGCTTTTTACTTTTATAGGTTTGTCGGATAAAATATTAACTTCTAATTTATTAGTTTTTTATATAAATTTATAGATTCTATTTTAGTATTTATTATATTATTATTTACTTCAAAATCCTTAAAAACTTCTTTTTAGCATTTTTAATTTTGTATCACTCATATTTTTAATATTTTATCCTCCTTTTTTATTTAATTTTATTTAAAAATTCTCCATACATCATTGCAGGTTATATATATCGATAAAGTAATTAATATAAAAAATCCTGCAGATTGTATAAACATTTCAGTTTTTTCTTCAAATTCTTTTCTTCTAACTGCTGTTATTATTAAAAGTAGAATCTTTCCTCCATCAAGTGGTGGAAATGGAAGTAAATTTGTAACTCCCAAAGACAAAGATATTAATGCAATAATATAAATATATTCTTTTAAGCCCTCAGTTGACGAAACAACACTTGATATTCCGACTGGTCCCATTAATTGATTTGTCGATACTTTTCCTGTAAATAACTGTTTTAAATTTTCTATTATTGAAAAACAGAAATCTAAAGTTTCATGAAATGAATAATATAATTTATTTCCAACTGTATTTTCTGCTACTTTTAAATTTATTCCTAAATAATACCTAGATTTTTCTTCTGGAGTTATTGTAAATTCTTTTTTCTTCATTATTTCTTCTTACTAAAATCCTTAATTCTTTATTTTCATTTTCATTAATTGATTCTATAAGTTTTTCTATATTATTTTCAACATCTTCATCATTTATTTTTAATATAACATCATTTTCTTGTATTCCTTGCAACTTTGCTGAACTATTTTCTTGCAATGCTACAATTTTAGTAGAATCTCCATCTTTTAGATAAATTCCTGTTTCTTTATATTTTTGTTCATTTGGAATAATTTCATATTCTATTAGATCGTTTTCCCTTTTACTAGAACTTTTACTTTTTCTCCTTTAGAATTTGATACCTGGTTATTTATTTCTTCCTGATTAATAACTCTTTTTTTCCATTAATTTTTACTATCTCGTCATCTGCTTGTAATCCTGCTATTTTAGCATTATACCCGTCTAATACCAACTCTATTTTATTAGTTGTAAAATTATTATTTGTTGTCATTAGACAAAAGTATATAATTATTGCAAATATTATATTAACCATTCCGACCGAGCTACTACTATAGCAATTCTTTTTGGAATAGAAGCTTTACTAAAAGAACCCTCTTCTAAAGAGCGTTCTTCTTCACCTTCCATGCTGACAAATCCCCCCCTAAGGGAATTAATCTCAATGCATATTTTGTTTCTTTTCCTTGTTTTTTCCAAATTGTTGGTCCAAATCCTATTGCAAATTCATTTACCTTTACTTTGCAAAGTTTAGCCACTATAAAATGTCCACCTTCATGAATGAAAACTAATAAGCCTAAAAGAAATATTATTTTTATAGCATTTATAAAAAAAAGTTAACAATTCTTCTTTCCTCCATTATAATAAATTTAATAAAAAATATGCAAATGGAGCTATAAATATTAGACTATCAATTCTATCTAACATTCCTCCATGTCCTGGTAACAAATTACTAAAGTCTTTAATTCCAACATATCTTTTTATACTTGATGCTGAAAAATCTCCTAATTGACCAACTACACTTAGTAATAATGTAATTACAGTTATAAACAAATAATTTATATTCATTTTCAAACATGCATTTATACAAAATGTATAAATTAAAGCTATAATAATTGCACCTAAAGTACCTCCTATGCAACCTTCTATTGATTTATTAGGACTAATTTTACTAAATTTATGCTTGCCTAGTTTTTTTTTCCTATTATATAGGCAAATATGTCTGTTCCCCATGCTGCAATAATTACAAACCAAATTAGTATTTTTCCATTTTCTGATCCCATTAATAATGGTAAATACATCAAGAATAATGGTATATAACAAATTCCAAAAAAAGTAACAGCTATATCTTGAACATTAGTTTTCATGTTAGAAATTATTACCTGTAAAAATAATATTAATATACTTGTTGGAACTAATATTCCTATAGTTATAATAATATATTGCTTTGGTATTAAATGTATAAAAGCAATTAAACCACAAGCTACAAATCCCAGCCAAGAAACAGGATTTGTTTTACCTTTAAAACTATCGAAATATTCATGTATACTCATTGCTGCAATTATTGCAAATAACACATCAATTAAATATATGTTTCCAAATACTAGTATAACAATAACAATTGGTAATCCTATAACTGTTGTTAATATACGATTTAAATTCATTTATTATTTTCCTCCAAATTTTCTATTTCTACCTTCATATATTTCTATTGCTTTTAGCAAATCTTCTTCAGAAAAATCAGGCCAATATTTGTTATCAAAATAGAACTCTGTATATGCTATTTGCCAAGGTAAAAAGTTACTTGTTCTTAACTCACCACTAGTTCTTATTAATAAATCAGGATCTGGCTGTCCTTTCGTATATAAATGATTTGATATTAAATCTTCACTTATATCATCTATACTTAATTCATTGTTTTTTATTTTTTCAGCTATTTGTTTTAGAGCATATGTTATTTCAGCTCTTCCTCCGTAATTAAAAGCAATATTTAAAGTTAGACCTGTATTTTTTTTTGTTCTTTCCATTGCTTTGTTTATACTATTTTGCATTCCTTTTGAAAGAACTGATATATCTCCTAATACTTTTATCTTAATATTTTCTGTATTAGCTCTTTTTGAAAAAATCATTTAAATAATTTTGTAATAGAATCATTAAAGCTCCTACTTCTTCACTGCTTCTTTTTCCAGTTTTCTGTAGAAAACGCATATACTGTTAAATATTTTATTCTATTTTATTACAATATTTTGCTATTTTCTCTAAAGTTTCTGCACCCCTTTTATGTCCTTCTCTAATATCTAAATTTTTTTTGTCTTGCCCATCTTCTATTTCCATCCATAATAATTGCAATATGTGCTGGATAATTATTTTGTTCGAACTTATATTATTCATACTTTTCTCCTTTTATTTATTTCTATTTGCGATATATAATGCTAATTCTTTTAAAAATTCATCTTCTGTTTTATAATTATCTATAATATTTATTGCTTCTTTTTTGTTATGTTCTCAAGCATTTTTTTCGGCTTCTTTTAATCCATATTTGCTAACATATGTACACTTTCCTCTTTCTTTATCATTTCCTACTGGTTTTCCTAAAATTTTTTCGTCACCAATTTCAGACAATATATCATCTCTTATTTGGAAAGCTAAACCTATTTTTTCAGCATATACTGATAATTCATTAATATCTTTTTCAAATGCTCCTGCGATAATTGCTCCTACTCTAACAGAAGCCTTTATTAGTGCTCCTGTCTTATTTTGATGCATATATTCTAAATATTTATTAGATATCTCTTTTCCTTCATATTCTGTATCTACATATTCACCAGCAATCATTCTATCTACTCCAATTGAAATTTCTTTCATTGCAGTAAGCTTTCTTTTTTAGTTTCTTCATCTTTACAATTAATAATATCATTAATCATTATTGTATATGCATTATTTAATAAAGAATCTCCTGCTAATATTGCTGTTGCCTCATTAAATTTTTTATGATTTGTTAATTTTTCCCCTTCTATAATCGTCATTATCTATTCCTGGCAAATCATCATGAATAAGAGAAAATGTATGAATCATTTCCATAGAAACTGCAAATGGTAAACATTCTTCTATGTTATCATTAAATAACTTATAAGTTTCTAATATTAATATTGGTCTTAATCTTTTTCCACCTGCTGTTAAACTATATTTTGTAGATTTATTTAATATTCCTTCTGGACAATCTTCACTTTTTAAAATATTTTTCAAAACTATTATTTATAATATTAGCATCTTCTGTTAGCATATTTTTTTTAATTCCATAACTATATTTCTTTCTCAAATAATAAATATTAAATATCAAAAAATATTATTTTTATTTATTATTTCCTTTCTTCTTATATACTCATTATTTCTTTTTCTTTATTTTCAAGAATTTTATCAATTTCATTTACATTTTTATCTGTTATTTTTTGAACATCTTCTTCTGCTGTTTTTAATTCATCTTCTGTTATTTCACTATCTTTTTGCATTTTTCTATAATTTTCTATAGCATCTCTACGAATAGCTCTAACAGCTATTTTAGCTTCTTCTGCCATTTTTTTAACTTCTTTTACTAATTCTTTTTTCTTCTTTCTTCGTTTAACTCTGGAAAATTTAATCTTATTACTTTTCCATCATTATTTGATTAATTCCAATATCTGATTTTAATATTTCTTTTTCTATTTCTTTTTAAAATTCCTAAATCCCATGGTTGAATTACAATTAATCTTGCTTCTGGAACAGAAATTCCAGCTACTTGATTTATTGGTGTAGGTGTTCCATAATAATCTATTTTTATTTTATTTAATATACTTGATTTGCACGACCAGCTCTTACTTCTGCTAAATTTTTCTTCATAAACACTAATTGATTTTTTCATTTTTTCTTCTAAATTTGTATAATCCATAATAAATTTCTCCTTTTCATTTTAATTTTTTATATTATTTAACTAATGTTCCTATTTTCTCACCTTTTACAGCTTTTATTATATTCTTGGATTATCCATTGCAAATACTATAAGAGGAATATTGTTGTCTTTACATAAAGATATTGCTGTAGAATCCATTACCTTTAAATCTTTATTTAATATGTCTAGATAAGTTATTTCGTCATATTTTATAGCATTTGGATCTTGTTTTGGGTCTGCTGAATAAACACCATCAATTGTTTTTGCAACTAATATTACTTCTGCTTCAATTTCTGTTGCTCTTAATGCTGCTGCTGTATCTGTTGTAAAAATGGATTACCAGAACCGCATGCAAAAATTACAACTCTTCCTTTTTCTAAATGCTTAGTTTTTCTCTTTATGTATGGTTCTGCAATTTGTCTCATTTCTATTGCTGTTTGAAGTCTAGTTTTAATACCTCTTGCTTCTAGAGCATCTTGAAGTGCTAAACCATTTATTGTTGTTGCAAGCATTCCCATATAGTCTGATGTTGTTCTTTCCATTTCTTTTCCATATCTTCCACGCCAGAAATTTCCTGCACCAACAACTACTGCTACTTGAACTCCCTAAATCTAACATGTTTTTTTATTTGTTCACAAATTTTTCCTAATACTTCTGGTGAAATTCCATGTTTTTTCTTCTCCTGCCAAAAGCTTCTCCACTTAATTTTAATAAAACTCTCTTATATTTAATATCAGACATAATTATTTTCTCTCCTTTATATTTTTATACTTTGCTATTGTACCATATAATAAAAGATTTTTGCAGTATTTTTTGAAAATTTTTATAATTTTTTATCAAATTTGTTATATAAAAATATATAAATAAAAAAGTACTATAAATCAGAAATTTTATAATATTTTCAATTTTATTTTTTATTTCACTTTTTATGATTTTAAATTTAAAATCTCAATTATTTTTAATAATTTTATTTTTTATGCAAAAAATATTATAAACAACTATTTTATTTAAGAAAGGATTCAATCTATTATTTTATACTTTTGATTGATTATTAAAGATATGAATCAAATATTAATAACTAAAAAATATATTTATAAATCACGAAAAAAAAGAATTAGATTTAAGTTGCAATTTTATATTTCAGCTATCCTATTTATCATTCTAACAACTGTTTTTTCTACTTTAACATATAGCAAGTCTAAAAACGAAGAAATTTCAAAAGAATTATTAGATTCATTCAGTAATTCTTTATATGCTAATTATCAAAATGACATTATCTCTAAAGTAAATAATAACTCTTTTTTGTAATCGGCATTATAGAAATAGAAAAAATAAAACTAAACTATCCGATTTTATCTACTCAAAGTAAAGAACTTCTTGAAATTTCTCCTTGTAGATTTGCAGGTCCACTTCCTAACAATGTAGGAAATTTATGTATTGCTGGTCACAATTATGCAGATAAACGTTTTTTGGAAGATTAAAAGAATTATCTTTAAACGATAAAATTAGTATATATGACTTGTCTGGGAAAAAACTGGATTATATTATTTATGAAAAACGAGAAATATTGTCGACAGATTTATCTTGTACATCTCAAGAAACAAATGGAAATATAATTGTAACATTAATTACTTGTAACAACATATCTGGAAAAAGACTACAAATAAAAGCAAAAAGTGCTATAAATATACTAGACTTATACTAGAATATTTATAGCACAACATTTTTTATTTTAATATTATTTAACATTATATTTTTTTACTTTTTTATAAGCATATATTGCTGAAATTCCGCATACTACTGCAAAAGCTATTATTGCATAATCTTCTGTTACACCTGTTTTAGGTAATGTTTCGTTTGTTGAAGCATTTGTATTTGTATTTTCAACTATATTATTTACAGTATTGTTTGTATCACCATTTAATACATCCAAAATATCTTGATAATTGTCTTCTGTAGCCAATACTGTAGAATGTAAAAAAGAACAAACATTAAACTAACCATTAACATCACACTTAAAATTTTACCAACTTTTTTTCATAACTCTTTTCTCCTTTTTTTCTTTTGATATTACTATTATTATCTATATTTTTTTTGTTTTAATATTCAAAAAAATATAAACAACTTTTTTACTTTCTATTACATTTTATACTTAATTTTTTATATAGTCAACATTTTTTCAAAAAAATCACACATTAAAACGAAATAATACAATATCTCCATCTTTCATTATATATTCTTTACCTTCAGATCTAACTAATCCTTTTTCTTTTGCAGCTACCATCGAACCTTCTTTAATTAAATCATCAAATGATACTATCTCAGCACGTATAAAACCTCTTTCAATATCTGAATGAATTTTTCCTGCAGCTTCTGGTGCCTTAGTACCTTTTTTTATAGTCCATGCTCTAACTTCTGGTTCTCCTGCTGTTAAAAAAGACATAAGTCCAAGTAAATCATAACTTGCTTTTATAACTCTATCAAGTCCAGACTCTTTTAATCCAATAGCTTCTAGCATTTCTTTTTTTATCTTCTCCATCTAGACTTGCAAGTTCTTCTTCAATTTTTATACATAATGGTATGACTTGTGCTTTTTCAGCTTTAGCATATTCTTCTACTTGTTTTACTAATTCATTGCTTTGGATTTTCTATATCTGATTCTGAAATGTTTGCAATATATAAAATAGGCTTCATTGTTAGCAAATATGTTTCTTTTATAAGATCTTTCTCTTCATCTGAAAGTTCTATTGTTCTTGCAGATTTTCCTTCTTCTAGTACTTTCTTTATTTTTTCTAATACATCAATCTCTGCTTGATATTTTTTATCTGCTTTTAGCATCTTTTTTTGGCTCTATCTAATCTTTTGTCAACTGTTTCTATATCTGCAAATATTAATTCCAAATTTATAGTTTCAATATCTCTTAATGGGTTCACACTTCCATCAACATGAACAATGTTTGGATCTTCAAAGCATCTTACAACTTGAACTATACTATCAACTTCTCTTATATGTGATAAAAATTTATTTCCTAAACCTTCACCTTTACTTGCTCCTTTTACTAACCCTGCAATATCAACAAATTCTATAATTGCATGTGTTACTTTTTTTCTGGATTATACATTTTAGCTAATTCATCCAATCTTTCATCTGGTACAGGAACGACCCCAACATTTGGTTCTATTGTACAAAATGGATAATTTGCACATTCTGCTCCTGCATTAGTAATTGCATTAAATAAAGTACTCTTTCCAACATTAGGAAGTCCTACTATACCAATTTTTTTTTTTCTTCCTTCTTTCTTTTATTTATCTATTAAACTTACTAACATTTATAGTTGCTTGTATTGCCGCATCATAACGTTTTTTTCTTAATTCTTCTTGTTCTTTTACTTTTTTTCTTATAAATAATCCATGGATTTTCTTGTTTTTCATCTGTTGGATCCCAATTTTTCAATTCTTCTGAATAGTCTGATATTTTTTGCGTTTCTGGTTTTCCCAAAGGTCCAGGATCTTCTGATGAATAAAATTCAACTTGTGTACCAGTTTCAATTATCAAAAATCCACTTTGCACTTTCTACTGTTAATCTAATGCAACCTAGAGATGCTTCTTCTCCAAGTTTATCATATTCCCAATATTCCAAACTTGATGGATTATTTTTTTCTATATATGGAACTGAATGAAACAATATATTTCCTACAATTTGAGTACAATATTGTCCATAAACATTTCCTTGAAGACCTAACCATTCTTGTTTAAAACTTGTTATCTTATAAACTCCTGTTTTTGGTGTTTCAACTCCTGTAGAACATAACATAACCTTAACAGGTTTTGAGTATTTATTATTTTCATCTTTTTTCATATACATTAACAGTTTGGCTTTTGCAATTTACTTTTTATGTAATATTTTGTAGTTCCTGTTGGATAAATTTCTTCTAAATTTTCTTCGTTTTCTTCCAAAGCTTCTACAACTATTGGAGATTTTTGACTAATATCTTTAACAGTTACTTCTTGCACAGTTCTTTCTTTACTTGAAAAAAGTATATGTACATGTATATATAATAATAATATTGGTTACAATAACAATAGCAACCAACAAAAATATCATCAAATTAGTATTTTTAAATATTTTATTCAAATTTATTCCTCCTAAGTAAAATTAGTTTGGAGCTTCCAACCGGATTTGAACCGGTGACCTCTACCTTACCAAGGTAGTGCTCTACCTCCTGAGCTATAGAAGCAATTAAAAGAATAAGATTCAAATACAATTTATATAATTTATATTAAATTTCTTATTCATCATTGTTTATATTTTTTATTGCTTTTTTTCTTATTCTTTGTATAGCATTATCTATAGATTTAACAGGTGTATTTAACTCTTGAGCAATTGTTACATATGATTTTCCGTTTATATATTTACTAAGAACTTGTTTTTCGAAGTCACTTAAATGTTTATCTATAGTATTTTCCACTGTTTCATAATATTCTTTTTTAGTAATAGTATCTAATGGATCTTCTATTAAGTTTGAATTAAAAATGTCTATTAGAGAACTATCTGTTTCGTCATTATCATAAGCTGATACATTTAAAGACAAATAAAAATTTAGTGGAGAATGCTTTTTGCCTATTAGATGTTTTTATTGCTGTAATTAGTTGTCTTTTCTATACATAGATTAGCAAAAGATTTGAAAGAATTTTGCTTGTCTAAGTCGTAACTTTTTATAGCTTTAAATAAGCCAATTAATCCTTCTTGTATAATATCTTCTTTTTCTGCTCCTATCATAAAATATTTGCTAACTTTTATATTAACTAATTCTTTATATTTGTCTATTAAATAATTAAGTGCTTGCTTATCACCAGATTTAATAATTCTAATTAAATCTTCATCTGCTATATTATCGTAATTTACATTTGTAGAATTCCACACATTTCTACTATCTTTCATAGTTTTTATGTTCTCCCTTCTGATGATATGCTTTTTTATTCTCGTATGTATTATAATCTAGTAATCTTTTTAATGTCAATAGAAATTTGCTGAAATATTGATAAATTCTTGTATTTATACTATAATCTAAAAAAATATGTTATTATTTAATTTTTTTATGTATTATTTTATAAAATTAATAAAAGGAGATTTTTTATGTCTTTTGATGGAATTACTTTAAAAAGTATTATTGGTGAATTAAACAACTCACTTCTTGGCGGAAAAATAAATAAAATATTTGAGCCAAACAAAAACGAAATTATTTTTGGAATTTATTCAAATGGTAATAACTACTCCCTTGATTTATGCATTTCTTCTGGAAATTACAGACTTTGCTTAACTAAAGCAAACAAGCCTAATCCTTTTTAATGCACCAGGTTTTTGCATGCTTCTTAGAAAGCATTTAACACGGTTCCAAAATAAAAAAAAATATATAATTTTGGACTTGAAAGAGTAGTTATTTTTGAACTTGAATGTTACAACGAACTTAATGATTTAATAAGAAAAAAGTTAATTGTTGAACTCATGGGAAAACACAGCAATATTATCCTTGTTAATGAAAATAATAGAATTATAGATAGTCTTAGACATTTAGATACTTACTCTAAATCTTACCGTGACATTTTACCAGCACATGAATATGTTTTTCCTACGTCAGAAAAAGAAGATTTATATAAAATTACAAATTCTGAAGATTTTTATTCAATAATTAATAAAAACTATAAAAATCTAGCAGAAGCAATTTCTTCTAATTTTAATGGAATAAGCTATTTCTTTATTGAAAATACTATAGAAGTTCTAGGAATTAATAATAATATAAATTCTGAAAACAGCTACAAATTATATAATTATTTAAAAAGTTTATTAAACAATATTGGCACAACTAATCTGTCTTGTAAAGAAATTGAAAATGACTATATTATTACTATAACTCCAAATACTTTACCATTACAAATTAACTATTTTATTGATGATTATTATACCAAAAAAAGAAAATGAAAATATTTTTATCGAATACAGAACAAATTTATCTAAACTAGTTTTATTAACACTAAAAAAGTAAATAAAAAATTATCTAACATCAATACCAAATTAAAAAGAATGTGAAAATATGGATTTATATAAATTATATGGCGAATTAATTATTGCTAATCTTTATAGACTTAATAACGAAACTAGTCAAAGTATTACATTAGAAAATTATTATGATAATAATAACTTAATTACAATTCCTATAAATACTAGGTTTTCTATTTCAGACAATGCCAAAAATTATTTTAAAAAATATAATAAATTAAAAAGTGCTTTTAGAAGTAGTAAGTATTCAAAAAAAAAAGAAGCACAAAAAAGAATTAAACTACTTAGAAAGTATAATTTATGAATTAGAAACTGCAAAAACTGTATCTGATATAGATGAAATATATAGTGAAATTTCAGAGAGTTCATTGTTTGACAATATAAAAAAAAAGTAAAAAATAAGAGTATAACAAAAGTTTCTACAAAAAAAAAATACTCAAGTTCTATCTCTCCATTAACATTTCAAGTAGATGGCTTCTCTGTATTTGTTGGTAAGAACAACAAGCAAAATGATTATTTAAGTACAAAATTTGCAAAAAAAGATGACATTTGGTTTCATACTAAAGACATTCACGGAAGCCATGTAATTCTAAAAACTAATGGACAGACTCCTCCTATAGAAGTATTAGAAAAAATGTGCAAGTTTAGCAGCTCATTTTTCTAAAGCAAAACTTTCTAGTAACGTTCCTGTAGATTATACTTTTGTAAAATATGTAAAAAAGCCTTCTGGAAGTAAACCTCGGAATGGTAATATATACAAATAATAAAACATTATATGTTAATCCTATATCCAAAGCATAATTAATAATTTTTCTTTTTTAAAAAATAATTATTATAATCATTTCTATGCAAACATTATTATTAACAATAACTATAGTAAACATTTTTTGGACTATAACATATATTTACTCATATTTTTATTTTTACTAATAATTTTACTATTAAAACTAAAAAAAAATAAAACAAAGATATACTCAATATAAAATATATTAAATTTTTACATTGTTTATATCTTTGTTTTATTTATTTTTATACTCACTCATATTTATATTTTAACTATTTAAAATATTTTTAATTTCTTCATCATCAAGTAATTTTTCTGAGATATAACTTTTAGATTTTTTATTTTGTGTTAATGCTGCTATTGCAATATCTCTATCTTCTCTCAATTCTTTACTTGCATATTTTAAAATAATGGCTTTGTTTTTTACAGCTTCTAAAACCACTTCCTTATCATTTCTTAGTTTTTCACTCGCATAATATAATATCTGTCCATCTTTTTTACTGCTTTTAATATTACATCTTTATCATCTTTTAATCTATCACTTGCATAACATGCAACCCATCCCACTTTCTCTAATGCTTGCATCAAAATATCTTTATCATCTTTTAAATTATCACTTGCAAATTCCAAAGCTCCTCCGTCTTGCTTTACAGCTTCCATCACAACCTCTTTATCATTTTGCAATTCCTTTGAAGCCCATTCGAGATAACTCCCTTTTTTTTTTTACTATTTTTAATATATATTCCTTATTTTCATTATTTTCTTTTTATAGTCTTTATATCATCCATTCTAAACTTTCACCTCTAGATTATATTCCAACTTTATACTCTATATGTTCCATAAAAGGAAACATTTCCTTTAATCTTCTATGTGTTATAACTATATTCCTAGGTTGTGGATTTTTTTCATCAATAGACAATAATTTCTGTGTATAACAATTTTCTGCAGTTTTAAATATTAAATATCTATTTCTAACATACGTACAAAAAATTTGATAACCATCATCTAAATTTTTTTCTAATTCTTTAAAAGTATAATTTGAATTCATAAATTTCTCCTTTTTTTTTATTTCAGCTTGTTATTTACATAAAAAAGTGTTATAATATAATTGCATTTGAGCTAATTCGAGCTCACCCTATTAGGTTTGCCTCTAAATCCGGCAGGTAATGGGTATAGAATCAAAGGATTTAGGAAGGAGACGAACAAATGGATAAGTTCGTCGGTTTTGCAAAATCTCTCGGCATTGGCTTGTTGAAGGCTTTGACCGTCATCGTTTTGCTGATGCTGATTGATTTCGGCATGTATAAGTTTATCGGGGTTTCCCTGGTGAACTTGCTCCAGGATATTATTTATGCAATAAATATGTTCTTGGACAAAATCCAGTCCTGGTATATTCGCTAAAACCATTTGATTGGTACAGGGTGCTAGAAACTTACGCTACACTAAGTGTGACTTTCTGGCGCTCTTTTTTCTTTATTTTTAATTATAGTATTTTTACTCTTTTACCATTTCTTCAAATTGCTGCTCTGTAATTATTTCAACGCCTAAATTCTGAGCTTTTATAAGTTTACTTCCAGCTTCTTGTCCGGCTAATACATAACTTGTTTTTTAGAAACAGAGCTTGATGTTTTTCCACCAAATTTCTCTATAATATCACTTGCTTCATCTCTTGTATATTTTTCTAAAGTTCCTGTTAATACAAATGTTTTTGCCCTCAAAGCGATTATCCGAAGTTTCTTCTTCTAGTAAAATAGTATTTACACCTGCAGCTTTTAATTTATTAATTAAATCTATAGTTTGTTCTTGTCTAAAAAAACTCATATATACTTTTAGCTGTAATTTCCCCAACATCATTTTGATTACTTAAATCTTCTAAAGTTGCATTCATTAAATTATCTAAACTTTTATAAATTTTAGCTGAACTTTTTTGCACTCTTTGCACCTACATGCCTAATTCCCAATGCTGTAATTAATTTAAATAGATCTCTTCTTTTGCTTTCATCTATTGCATTTATCAAGTTTTCTGCAAATTTCTTTCCATTCTTTTTTAATGATGCAATATCATTTAATTTTAAACTATATATATCTGCAATATTTTTATTAATTTTTTATCTATTAATTGTTCTATAATACTATATCCGAAGACCTTCTATTTCCATTCCTTCTTTTGAAGCAAAATGTACTATACTTCTTAAAGCTTTAGCAGAACATTCAATTCCTATGCAACGCTTTTACAGCTTCTCCCTCTTCTTTTACTGCTTCTGCTCCACATACAGGACACCTATCTGGCATTTTAAATTCTATCTCTTTTCCTGTTCTTTTTTTTTTTTTTTACTTCTACTACTTCAGGTATTACATCTCCTGCTTTTTGGATAACTACTGTATCTCCTATTCTTAAATCTTTTTCTTTAATAAAATCTTCATTATGCAATGTTGTTTTTGAAATAGTTGATCCGTGCTACTTTTACTGGTTCTAAAATTGCCATTGAGTAATTGCTCCTGTTCTTCCTACTTGGCAAACTATATCTTTTAAAATTGTTTCTTTTTTGTTCTGGTGGATATTTGTATGCAATTGCCCATTTTGGAACTTTATATGTTGTACCTAAAATTTTCCTATCTTCTAAATTATCTACTTTAACAACAGCACCATCTATTCCAAATTTTAATTTTTCCCTATCTTCTCCAATTTTTTTTATTGCTTCTATCGCTTCATCTATTCCATTACAGTATATTTTTACTGGATTTACATTAAATCCTAATGTTTCTAGATACAGTAGTTGTTCATAATGTGAATTTAAATTGTTGTTTTCTATTTTTTGAACATTAAATATAAATATATCAAGCGGTCTTTTTGCAGTAATTTTAGGATTTAATTGCCTTAAAGATCCTGCAGCTGCATTTCTTGCATTTGCAAATAAACTTTCCCCTAAAAAACTTCTCTTTTTCTTCATTTAATTTTTCAAACTCTTTTTTTTCCTATAAACACTTCTCCACGAACTGTTACTGTTACATTTTCTTTTAGCTTAGCTGGAATTGATTTTATTGTTTTTATATTGTCTGTAACATCTTCTCCAATCAATCCATTTCCTCTTGTTGCACCTTGTATTAAAACGCCATCTTTATACTTAAGTGCAAGTGAAAGTCCATCAATCTTTGTTTCTACAACATATTTTATATCTTCTTTATTTAATTGTTTTTTACCCTATTATCAAATTCCATTAATTCTTCAAAAAGAAAACACATCTTGTAAACTTTGAAGAGGAACTTCATGTACAACTTCTTTAAAACCTTCTTTTACATGTCCACCAACTTTTTGTGTCAGTGAATCTTTAGTAATTAATTCAGGAAACTCCTTTTCTAAAGCTTTTAATTCTAGCATCATCATATCATATTCATAATCTGATATTTCTGGCTTATCATCATCATAATATTTCTTAGCATAATATTCTAACTTTTTCTTTTAATTCATCAATCTTAATTTTAGCTTCTTTTTTTCTTTCATAATTTTTTATAATACTTTTTAGTATTATTTTCTTCCTTTCCTAATTTGAATAAGTTTTATTCTTTAAACAAATCTTTTCCTGCAGTTATATAATTAACACCTGAAAAAATTGTTGCAAAAACTGATATAATCATCAATATAGTTGAAGCACCATTTATTATTAAACTTGTGCCAGACAAACTTCCTTTAAAGCTCTCAAAAAAATGGATTTACATCGATAATTGCTAACACCAATGCTAACATTTGCGTAACAGTTTTTAATTTTCCCCAAATTGATGCTGCAATAACTTTTCCACCTTTTTTTCTACTGCCACTAATCTATATCCTGAAACAATAAATTCTCTAAATAGAACTATAATAGGAATCCATGCTGGTAATCTATTTGATTCTACAAGCATTATCATTGCTGCTAAAACAAGTATTTTATCAGCAATTGGATCTAAGAACTTACCAAATGTAGTAATTTGATTTCTAGACCTTGCTATATATCCATCTAACTTATCTGTAATTGAAGCTAGTATAAAAATAAAGTCTATTATAATCCATGTTAATGGTACATTAAACACTTCTCCATTTATTCCTAAAAAGGTATTATAACCATAATCGGAACAAGTATAATTCTAAAAATTGTTAATTTATTTGCTAAATTCATATTTTCCTCCTTGGTTTTAAATTTCTTAAATTATATACAATTCAAAATAAAAAATCAATAGAAAGTGAAAAGTATCACTAAACAAAAAAATATAAGACTACATTAACTTTTGTAGCCTTATACTTTTTATCTTTCTTATTTATCGCTTGTGTTTGAATTATTTATAACATCTTCCCATGTTGGTTTTAAAACCTGCTGCTGTTTTTGCATAATATACTAATATTAATTTTGCATCTTCTGCTGTTATCATTTTATCTCCATTTATATCTACATATTCTAATTCATCTTGACTAAGTTCAACATCATTAAGCATTAAAGCAACAGTTTTTTTTGTTAAAACATATGATGCATCCTCTACACTAACTTTTCCATCTCCATTTACATCACCTTTAGTCTTTTTAGATAAATCAAACACAACATCGTCTAAATATACTATTTTTTACCATCTTTAGTTATTTTTTCACTTCTTTTTATTTGTAACTTACCATGAGTTTCAGTTTGTTGTTTTTCACTATCTTGAATAACCTCTACAACCTTATCTGCAACTAAATAATTTTTATTACATAATTTCTTAAATTCATTTGTATCTACTATTTCTTTAAATATGTCCTCTTTAGAAGCTGTTTCCAATTCTTAGTATATTTTTCCTTTTCTTCACTACTTGGTTCTCTATTTAAAGATGCCTTAAACAAAGAATTCACATAATCTTCGTTGCTTAAATTTCTATTTTTAAATGCATTAGATTCTATAAATGTTTGTAACATTTTTGTTACTGTTGTTTTTCCTGATGCAACTTCTTGTTTTATATTTCCTAAGTTATCTGAATTTTTGTTTATTAACTCCTCATATGCATTTTTTTCACATATTCCTCTGCTAATTTACTAGTAGAAACTATTTTTGATGCTGTATATTCTCTTTTTTTCTAAACCAAATTTATTACACTTTGTAACAAATTTATTATTATTTATAAATGTTTTTAACAATTCATTTCTATTTGTTCCTGATATTAATTGTTCTGCATATTTATTTACTTCATCACTGATAAATCTTCATCTAAGCAAATTTTTTCCTATTGTTTTTACATATTCTTCATCTGTTAATCCTAAATTTTAAACTCTTCACTTTCTACAATTGATTTTATAATTGCAGAACCAGATAATTTAGAATTAATTACATTATTAACTTTTTTGTTTTTTCATCATTTGTTATAGTTATATTGGCTATTTTTTATATATATCATTTATAAATCCAGTTGCTTTATCTTTATCTATTTCGTCATTTGCTTTTACTACAGTATATTTACCAATATTTTTTTCATCTATCATAAGTTCTTTACATACATCTTTAAAATCTTCTGATAAAAGTATTGATTCTATCACTTCTGAACGAGACATTTTGTTGTCTGTATTGCTTTTCTATTCTACTTGTATATGCCTTTATTTCATCTGCTGTTGATTTTAAATGTAAATGCTCCATAAACTCTTTTTTTCACAAATTCTTCATCACTAATTTTACTATCATATATTACATCTTCTGTAAATATCTTTGCTATTACATCACATATAGTTAATTTTCCACTTTTTATATCATTTATATATGTTGTAATCATCTCTGATTCTAGTAATTTATTCGTTTCTTCTTCTGTCTTCTTCTTAAAATAATTTAAATATATCTTTTTTAAAGAAAATTTTTAAAAGTGAATCACTTTTTTTCATCATCTGTTGTTTTGCTAAATTTACTATCTGAATTTGAATCTCCTGCTGACACTGCTGACACTTTTTCAAAATACTTATTTCCATCTGATCCATATTTTATATAAAATTCTTGATTCTCATATTCACCACTTAACATCTTTATTTTTAAGTAATTATTTTCTACTTCCAATACTTCTAAAGTATTTCCTTCATTTATAAATTTATTTAATGTTTCTTTTTGTTGATAAATCTCTTAAATACCATGCATACCCTTTGAACTTTAGTATATCTCCTTTTGATATATCTGATAACTCTATTCCTGATGTAATACTATTGCTTTCAGATGATGTATCACTATAATTCTCATTTTTTATATTTTCATTATAATAATTTATAATTTCATTTGACTTGTTGGCTATTTCGTTTGCTTTTTTATTTTCTTCTTTAGTTGTTTCACTTGCTTTTTTCTACTTTATCTTTATAATCTTTAGCAGTCTCCTCTAAATTAGTCTTATCATTTTTTTTATCATCTGCAAATGGAAAAGATTTATTAGCTTGTTCTAGAGTCATTGTAAGTTTTTTTGAGCCATCATGATTATAATATGTTATATATCCTTCTTCTTTATTTACAGTATTATATGTAATAACACTTCCCCAAGCAAAACCATTATTTGTATCATATCTATTATATTTAGCTGTATATAAATCTAAATCAAAATTACTTTGTTTGTCATTTGTTCGATGTAATTTATAGCAATATTGTTCAGTAGCCTTATAGCTGGTTTCATTCCCAAGTGAGCTATAATATGTTATTGTCATGTTACATTCTTTTTTATTTTTATATGCCTCTATATCATCAACACTATATGACTTTATCACTTTTCCATCTGAACTAATTATTTCATACAAAAAAAGTCTCTTTATCTTTATTGTCATATTTTCCTTTTAACCCACAGTTGGTGCTTCACTTTTATCTTTTGATTCGTATACTTCAAACTTCGCCTCATTTTCTCCGTTACTAAATTTAAATTCATATATATCATCTTTTTTATTTACCAATTTAAAGTATTCTTTTGTGCTTCATCATCATTATAATAAGTTTTTGTAGTCCAATTTCCATTTGCATCGTATACAACCTCAAAGTTTTTTTTTTTTTTCTACAAGATTGTTCTGATTTTGAATTGGCATTTTCATAATATTTAATTTTTTTTTATATATCTTACCAGGTCCGATAATATTCAACTCGCCATTCCAACGAACCATCTTTTGTATATTTTTTACATATTTAACTGTTCCATCATCTTTTTACATAAGTCTTTTTCTAAAGTTGTTCCATTAC
>VOFC01005142.1_pt1 | contig 21281 bp, 30 predicted proteins | sample 5384161 | NCBI WGS metagenome assembly VOFC01 (sample SAMN12384722, study PRJNA508395) | human gut metagenome | isolation source: healthy gut B | host: Homo sapiens
AGGTCACATATCTGCAGCCGGATGAAGCAGGCTTCGTCTCGGTCGACACGCTGAAAGCCGCCCTCCGCCCGGATACGATTCTCGTCTCCGTCATGATGGTAAATAATGAAACCGGCGCCGTCATGCCGATCGCGGATATGATCCGCATCACCCGCAGGCTCAGCCCGCTGGCTCCTTTTTCACACGGACGCCGTGCAGGGCTTTTTGAAGGTCCCCTTCAAGGCAAAGACGCTCGGCGCGGACCTGATTTCCATCTCAGGACATAAAATTCACGGCCCGAAGGGCGTCGGTGCACTCTACATCCGTCCGGGTCTTCCGCTCCCGCCTTTCATCCACGGCGGCGGGCAGGAGAGCAATTTCCGCTCCGGCACCGAGAACCTGCCCGGCATCTGCGGCTTTGCCGCCGCCTGCGCCGCCACCGACGCGCAGCAGGAGATTGCCCGTATGACAGACCTTCGAGACTACTGCCGCGCGCCCGCGCGCAGGAAATTCCGGGGCTCGTCCTCATCGGGCAGCAGGCAGCGCCGCACATTGTAAACCTCTCGCTTCCCGGTCTTCGTTCGCAGGGCATCATCAACTGCCTGCAAACGAAGCAGATCTACGTCTCCGCCGGCTCCGCCTGCTCCAAGGGGCACCGCAGCCACGTGCTGGAAGCGATGCGCCTTCCCCCGCCGTCATCGACGGCTCTGTGCGCTATTTCGTTCTGCGGCGATAACACCCGAGAGGATGTCGACCGCCTGATCGATGCTCTTCTGGAAGCAAAGACAACCTTAAAAAGGATAAACGAAGGACGTGCCATTTTATAGCACGTCCTTATTTCGGTACAAAATCAGTCTTTCAGTTCGCGTGCATCGGCTGCACAAAGCCCTGTCCGGCAATCTCCATGTACCAGACCGCCTCGCCCTCGGAGAAGACGTCGGACATGCAGTATTTTTCCGCGTCCAGAACGTCCTGCCCGACGCGCACCTGCAGCGGCGACACGCGCACAACCTCCGCCTCCTGACAGCTGACGGCAAGCACCGTATCAAACTGCATGTCGTTGTTGTGATCAATCACCGTCAGCCGCGTACCGGACCGGGAGAGCACCTCCGATCCTGCCTCGTTATAATTATAATAGTACAGCGCATCGTCTGCCATCGAAAATGCGCCGTCGGAGCAGCTTCGAAAGCGCCTGCGCGTTTTCAAACGTGTAAGTAAAGCTCGCTCGTCACATAGCACGGAATGCCGAACACCCGCCCGTTCTTGACATAGATATCCACCTCGCGCCCAAGAAGGCTCAGGTCGGACGAAACGGCAAATTCCTTGTGCCCGGCAAGCTTCGTCACGCCCGCGGAAAGTCTGCCGTCATTGCTCGTCAGATCGGCGTATTCGTTTCCGGTCAGCACCGCTGTATACCGCGTCAGATCATACCGGACCTCGAGATACGACCGGGGGTTCATCAGATCGTCGAGCACATAGCGCTCCGGTCCCTCTGCATCCGGGTCTGCAATCGCCGGGCAGCGCATGGCGTTGTAAATCAGCAGACACGCATTGTCGCGCGTAACAGGCTGATTGACCTGCGCGGTCAGACCATAGTAAATACCGAACGACTGCGCGTCTGCGTTCACCCGCTCGGCCCAGCCTGCGCCGGAATAGGTCGCCGGGTCCTGCCCCAGGATGACCAGCAGCATCTTTGCCAGCTCCTGCGCCGTCACATTGTCCTTCGGGCGGAAGCTTCCCATGCCGTCGCCGGCAATGATGCCCTGCCCCGCGCAGTAGCCGATGTAGCCCAGCGCCCAGGAGTTCTGTGCGTCATATAGAAATAGACGTCTGCCGGCGCCTGCGGGTTTTTCCGTACACAAAATGGCAACCAGCTTCGCCGACCTCTTCGCGCGTGATAAAATGCCCCCGGGCGGAACGTTCCGTCGTCATAGCCCGAAATCAGCCCCAGATCGACCAGCATCTGCACCGCGCCGACATTCCGGATTCTGCCGCGGTCGGTGAAGGCAGCGCCCTCGTCCTGCGCGCGCCGGCAGGCAGCGCGCCATGCACAGCAGCAGGCAAACGCGCAGATCAGCAGGCAAGCGATTCTCCGTTTCATACGCCGCCTCCTTTCGTTTTCTGATTTTTCAGTATAGACGCGTCCCGTCGGTCTTTGCAACGCGCGGGCGCATCTGTAATGTAACTGTAACGTTTCCGGGCAAATTCCCGTCCTTTATCCACAGCTTTGTGGATATTTCCGTCCCTAGTGCGCAAAGCGGCGCTTTCCGCACCGGAAAGCGCCGCGTCGGTATGCAACTCTTACTTGACGGTAATGACCGTATAGTCGTCGGTACCCAGACCGATCTTCTTGCCGTGCTCGACCGCCGCTCTCCAGCAGGTGTTCGGGTGCATGGCATGCAGATGATCGTGATCCTCGGGGTCTGCGGTCTCTGCAAGGCGGCTTCCCGGCAGAACCGGCTGGCGGTTGACCGCCTCCACACACGCCAGATCGAGCGCCACGGGGTCAAACGAGGCGAACATGCCCACATCCGGCACCATCGGCATCGTTCTCCGGATGGCAGGTCGCAGTCCGGGGAGATATCGCGCGCGATGGAGATATGGAAGCTGGGACGTCCGTCTACAACCGCCTTCGCATACTCCGCGATCTTGTAGTTGAAACCTCAACAGCCTCGTCGCAATCCGGCGCGATGGCGTCCTTCGGACAGATGGCGATACACCGGCCGCAGCCGAGTCACTTGTCGTGGTCGATCGGCGCACTTTTTATCCGTGATGATGGGTGCGCTGTGGGCGCAGATCTTTGCGCACCTGCCGCAGCCGACGCATTTGCTTGTAATCACATGGGGCTTGCCCTTTGCGTGCATTTCCATCTTGCCCGCGCGCGAGCCGCCGCCCATGCCGATGTTCTTGAGCGCGCCGCCGTAGCCCGCCTGCTCATGCCCCCTTGAAGTGCGTGAGGGAGATGACGATGTCCGCGTCCATGAGGCGCTCTGCCGATCTTCGCGTATTTCACATACTCGCCGCCAACGACCGGAACCTCCACATCGTCACCGCCGCGAAGACCGTCCGCGATGATCACATGGCAGCCCGTCGAGAACGGAGAAAAGCCGTTTAAGTACGCCGCATCCATATGCTCGAGCGCGTTTTTCCGGCTCCCGATATATAGCGTGTTGCAGTCGGTCAGAAACGGTCGTCCGCCTCTTGCCTTCACGAAATCCGCCACAGTCTTTGCATAGTTCGGGCGCAGATATGCCAGATTGCCGACCTCACCGAAATGCAGCTTGATGGCGACAATCTTTCCCTCAAAATCGATATTCCCCATTCCGGCTGTCGTCAGCAGCTTTTCCAGCTTCTGCTGCTGGTTCACGCCGGATGGCAGCGGAAATCCGTAAAGTATACCTTAGCCTGTTCCATGAGAGGTCCCCCTTGTCATTTGTAATCACAGAAGTATACCTGTTTTTGGAATTTGTCAATCCGTTTAGCCCTTCCAGCCGGAATTGCGCATTCAGCTAACGAAAAGTTTGCCGTGCAAACGGCCGCATGAAGTTCCAGTACCCGAGACCCCTGCAGCGCGTATTGTCTCACAAGCGCAAACCTCGCAAAGGCTCGAGCGCACATCCTCGAACCACACCTCATGTACCGCGCCGTCCATTCCCGTGTAGGAAAACCACGGTGTCTGCGCCGGTTCATCGAACTGAAAATCTCGCTCCGCGTGTCAAACGCCAGCTGCGCCGCCGCCTCGTTCCCGAGCGTCACCGCCCGTGTCAGCCCCGCCTCATACGGAAGCGTCCAGTCGTACGCATAGTTGGGAAATCCCAGCAGCAGCTTCCCAGCCTCGATGCGCGACACCGCGTACTTCACCACCCGCTCCACCGCGTTCAAAGGCGCCACCGCCATCGGCGGCCCGTACGTATCCCCATTCATACGTCATCAGCAGCACCTGATCAGACCGCTTTGCCGATGGCAGCATAGTCGTGCCCCCCTCATATAAGACCCCGGCTGCGTGTCGAGGTCTTCGGCGCAACCGCTGCCATGAGATAGCCGCCCGCCGTGTGGACAGCCTGAGAAAGCTCCTGCAAAAAGGCCGCGTAGCTCGCCGCCAGCGCCTTGCCCAGATACTCAAAGTCCACATCGATGCCGACAAAGCCGCTTCGTCTCGCATCTACGCGGACCGTGTTCCGGATCAAAGCCGCGCGCGCCGCGTTCGTTTTCAGCGCGCGCGCCTGCGCTCTGGGCAGAGAAGCTGCCCTGCTCGGTGAGCGTGGAAAGGTGCAAAAGCGTCGTCACGCCAAAGTCCTTCGCCAGCGCCGCAGCTGCTCGTCGTCCGGCCCCACCAGCTCGCCTGCTTCCGTAAACCCATACGTAAACGGAACAAGCGTATGCGCATATGGAAGAATCCCGCGCGGCACGCGCCCGATACCCACGGATAGGCGTATCCCATCAGCTGCGCCTCATCAATTGGGCGATCTTCCATTTCGTCACCAGCACCTGCCCCGGATACAGCCGCTCCTGCGAGGATACCCCGGGTTGAGCCGGTAAAGCCCGTTCTGCCCGAGCGAGAACGTCTGCGAGATGGTAGACCGAGTCTCCCGGCTGCACGGTATAAAGCTGCGCGGGCTTAGAATCAGCAGGCTTTCCCCAACCGACAGCCGGTACGGCTCCGTCAGCCCATTGAACCGCGCCAGAAGCCCCGGCGCAACGCCGTACTGCGCCCCGATCGACCAGAGCGTCTGCCCTGCCGTCGTACCACATGAATCTGCATGCAATCACCTCACGGCATTGTATGCAGACACTGCCCGAAGAAGCGCAGAAAGACGCGCTGCTTCGCCTCTGGACCGCGAAGGAAAGCTATCTCAAGTATCTCGGGCGCGGGCTGCGCGTCCCGCTCGATTCGTTCTGCGTCCGTCTCGATGAAAACGGCGCCAGCCTGCAGGCGCCCGGCGCGTCTTCCGCCCTTCGCCTGCACGAATACACGCACGACGGCTGCCGCATCTGCCTGTGCACCAAAAGCCCCCTGCCCGCCGCTTCAACTCTATCAAGTAACAAAGCCGCCGCAGGATAACTCCTGCGGCGGCTGTTTTGATATTGCTCAGACTCTCGCGCTGTTGCAGACCAGATACACGACCTGCCGCTGCTGCGAAATTTTCTGCAGCAGCTCCAGCGCGCTGCTTCGTCCTCGCGTCGTCGAGATTGACGAACGGGTCGTCAAGCAGCAAAAACGGCTGCTCCTTCCGGAATAGCGCGTCCACCAGCGCCAGGCGCATGCAGAGCGTGAGTGCGTCGAGCGTTCCGGCGCTGAAGCTTGCCGCCTCGCGCGCCGCGCCCTGCTCGTCGATGAACAGGCACAGATTCTTGTCGAGCAGCGCGCGCCCGAGATTTTCTCCCAGAAGCTCTTTTCGCGTACCGCGTAAACCCGCGCTCCACGTCTGCCACATAGCGATTTGCAAGCCGGTCCTTTGCAAGATTCAAAAAGCTCCATCGTCCGGTCGGCAAGCGTGCAGGATTTCTGAAGGCTCTGCCGCTCGTCGCAAAAAGCGCCGCAATCCGGTCCTCCCAGACAGAAAAGATCCTCCGTTTCGCGCGATATGGTCTGCCGCTCCTGCCGCAGCGCGCGCCGTTTTTTCCTCGAGCGCGTCCAGCTTCTGCTGCGCCTGCGCCTCCTGCCGCTGCAATTCTTCGGGGTCGGGAAGCGTTTGTTCTTCGTCCATTGATTCGACTGCCGGATGCTCGCGGTCAAACGTTGTCAGCGCCTGCTGCGCCGAAAGAAGCTGTCCGCTTGCCAGCGCCCATGCGCCCGCGTCACGCTCCAACGCCTCCAGTTTCTCGCCTGCATCGCCCTGCATCGCGGGGAACGCTGCAAAAAAAGCCATCTAATTCCGCCTGCGCCGCCTCTTTTTTGTGCCTGTGCCTGCCTGCTGTCTGCAAAAATACCGCTCGGCACGCGCGCTGGAGAGCGTATACTGCGCAAACCGGCGGCAAAGCGCCTGCGTGCACTCGCGGAGCGTCCGCGTCTCATCGAGCGCCTGATAGCGCGAAAGAGCCGCCCGGATGCTTCCGTCAGCGCCTGCGAAAGCGCCAGGTTTCCGGCGTTCTGCTCTTCCAGCTGCTCCTTTCTTCTTTGGAGCGTCTGCCATTCGGAGAGCTCCTTCGATAGCGTCTGCACGCCCGCGCGCAAATCCTCCGGCAGCGCTTCCGGGTAGTATGGGCGCAGAAATTCCCGCAATGTTTTTTGTATTTCCCCAATATGATTTTTGCAAAGCTTCTCTCGTTCTTCTTTCATGCGCTGCGCCTGCGCCAGAAGCGCCAGATACTCCTGCCGCGCGCCGAGCAGCGCCTGTAAAGCCATCACGGTAGGTCTCCCGGGAAATACCGGGAAAATGCCGCGTGCAGCCGCGCGTCCACCTGAGAAAGCGACTGCCGGGCTTCCTGCTGTGCCTGCTGCATTGCCCGTTTTGCGCCTGCAGATCCAGATACGTCTTCCGGTCCAGCAGCAGCCGCGTCAGCTTCTGCTCCGGCTCGGAGACCTCCTCAAAAAGCGCAGCAGAAAATCGTTCAGCCCCGCCGCAGATCATAGAGCGCCTGGTTCTCTTCGTCGGTGATCGCGCTGGTCGTGATGCAGCCGCCCTCGCGCGCTTGCTTTCCGCGCAGCAGCACAGCCCCGATCAGCGCCAGCGCACCTGCTGCCGTCAACGCAATGCCGGCAGCCAAATTTGCCTTTGCCAGCAGCACGCACCCCAACGCCAGCAGCGCCGCGCCCAACACCAGAAGCAGAAGCTGCCTGCCGGAAAGGCGCGGCTTCTGTTCCTCCGGCTTCTTTTTCTGAAGCGCCTGCACCTGCTTGCGCCCTTCCATCTCCGCAATCCGCCGGCAGTCCGTCTGATAGCGCAGCACCTCGTCCTCCGTCGGAACGCCGGTGGCAAAACACGCCGCAGCGCCTCCAGCTCGTCTTGCTGCTCCTGCGGCATTGCGCCCTTCCAGCGCCCGCTGCAAAACCGCATGCTGCTGTTCGTCCTGCCGGAGCGAGTGCAGCTGCTCGTCCGTCGGAGCGCCGTCTGCAAAGCGCATGCACGCCAGATCAAGCTGCCGCTGCTCGTCTTCCGACAGCTGCAGCCCGGAAAGCTGACGCCTGCATGCCAGCATCTCGGTCTGCCGCCTGCAGGCAGGCACTTACCTCCTCCCTGCCGCGGCGCGGTAGTCCGGAATTTTATTTCCAGTTCTGTCAGTCGTTTTGTCTCTTCGGGCAGCAGCTGCGACGAAAGCTTCGCCTGCAGCTCTCCCAGCTGCGTGCACTGCCGCGTGCATTCGTCCAGCTCCTGCTGCGTTTTCTCCCGGTCCGCAAATAAGCCTTCTTCGCGCGCGCGACAATCTCGCGGTCCTCGTCGCAAAGGGTCAGCTCACCGAGCCGCCTGCACGCCTGCTGCGCATCAAGAAAGTGCTCTCGCTGCCGCCGAATTTCTTCGGCGCTCGGAAGCCCTGCCGGATAGCGCGCGAAAAGCGCCTGCAAAAGCGCCTCCTGTTTCTCACACGCCGCTGCCAGCTCCTTTCTCTGCGAAAGCTGCATGCTGCGCGCCTTCTGGTCGGACGAAATGCGGATTTTTTCGCGCAGGTCCGCAATTTCCGCCGTTGTCTGCTCTACCGCTTCGTTCGCCCGATTCAGCTCCCCGCAGCACTTCTTCCAACCGGGGCAGCTTCTGCCTTGCTTCCAGCGTCTGCGCTTCGAGCACATGCAGTTCCCGCTCACAGTCGGCAATTTCTCCCTTGTCGCCGCTGTAGGCGCGCAGATTCCGCCGGAATTGGCGCAGTGCCTGCTCGGCGGTATCGAAGTTGTTCATGTCGTTCGTGTCGTCGACCAGATTGGAAAGCTTTTGCGCGCATCGACGTCGTCGCCTGCATATCCGCCTCTGCCGCCTGCGGCGGAGATAGGTGCTGCGCGCAAAAGACGCCGCGTCCAGCCCGAACAGCTCCTCTCCGAGCCGCGACGAAAACGGCGTTTCGTCCGTCCGGCGCGTCAGATCCCGCAGGGAAAACGTATCCTTCGCCGCTGTCTTTCCGAAGTAGCGCGTCACACGGTATGCAGCGCCCTGATACTCGAATTCCAGAAAGCCGCCGAATTTTCCGCCCTGCCAGGGCTCAAAACGCCTGCGCTCGTTCTCGGTCACATTGTGCGCGCCCGTGCGCGGCAGCCCGTAGAACATTGCCTTCAAAAACGCTGCCAGCGTGCTTTTTCCGAAGCCGTTTTCCCGGCAGATCACCGCCAGCCCCTCCGGAAATTCGTAGTCGAAGCCGGACAGCACGCCGAAATTTTCTATATGACACCGCAGAAGCCTCATAATGAAATCTCCTCTCCTGAAAGCGCCTGCAGCCCGGCGCGGATGACGGCAGCTTTGTCCGCGTCCGTCAATTCGCTCGCCAGCACCTGCCGGATAAACTCTCCCCTTGAGCGACACGTCATTCCGGTACGCATCCGCATCCAGTGCCAGATGGCTTTCGTCCTTGACCTTGACAAAGAAGCTTCCCTGCAGCGTCTGCTGCAAATACGGCGCAGAAATATCCGCCGTAGGGTCACTCTCGCCGGTCAGCAGAAACTCGACCATATCCTCCGGCGAAAGCCCACGCGCCTGCTCCTTCATGCGCTGCGCAATCTGCGCGTTCTGTGTAAGCCCCGTGATATCAACCGGCACCCGGTGCAGCTGCCGCGCGGAAAACGGCACAAACTCGTGCGCAACGCTTCCGTCCTCCACCGTCAGTCAGCAGCACAAAGCCCCCTTCTCGCCGCACTCATCAAACCCGCGCCCCTCGAGACAACCCGGATAACAGTAGCTTCCGGTTTCATCGAGCGGTCCGGTCTGATAGGAATGGATGTGTCCCAGCGCCAGATAGTCGATGCCCGGTTCTTCAGCAAATTCAGGTTGATCATGTCCTCGCCGCACGCCGTTCCGATTCCCCGTGGAGCATGACCAGATTGACCGCGCCGTCTGTATGCGGCAGCGCCTCATAAAACGCCGCATCAAGACCCAGCTGCGCGCCGGAAATTGCAATGCCGTCATATCGGTATGTGGTCCATTTTTTTCCGAACACCTTCAGATTCTCCGGCAGCGCGCAGTCGCAGAAGGCATTTGCCGCCTCGTCGTGGTTGCCGGGCAGATACAGATAGTCGACCTCCGGCGTCCTGCGGATGGCGGCAAGCAGCGCGTCGACCGTGCGCGCGCGCACCCGCGCCCCGTCAAACAGGTCTCCCGCAATCAGAACCGCGCGCACCGCGCGCTCCTGCGCAAACTCCGTCAGCCGGACAAAGCTCTGCAGCATTTCCGTATTTCGCACCGATGCCTGCTGCGCCGTCGCTATATGCGTCTGCATCGGAGAATCCAGATGGATGTCCGCGCAATGGATCAGCTTCATAAGCGCCTCCCTCCGTCCGCCGTGCCCGGCAGACCCTTTTTTCTCTCTTCTATCATATCCGCGCAAGCGCCGCATGGCAAGCGCCAAATTTTGCAGAAAAAACTGTCCGACAGCGATGCTGCCGGACATACCGCCGTTCGTTTTCTCTTTTTATGCTGCCGCGTTTTCATAGAACAGGTGCAGCCGCTGCGTTCCCCGCCGCGGCATCTTCCGTGTCCTCTGCATCCGTTTCCGCTTTTTCATAGCGCGGAATCAGCAGCAGCGTGAATCTGCCAGCCGTCAATTTCTCCTGCGCCGTCTTTGCAATCTTCCCGGCGATCTGCGCAGAATCCAGCTGCGAGACATTGCTTCCGTCCATCGGAAACTCCTGTCTCACCCACTTTATGTTCTTCGCCAATGCTGCCGTCAGCGCGCAGATGGCTGCCAGCAGCAAAATCCACACGATTGGGAATCTGACCTTCTTCATGGACCGTCCGCTCCTTTCTAAGCCTTTTCGAGCAGCAGTACCGTCTCGACATGCGCGCACCTTGGAAAAAGATCAAAGCAATGTGTCCTCTTGGCCTCGTACCCCTTCTCCCGGAGTCTTGCCACATCGCGTGCCAGCGTTGCCGGGTCGCACGAAACATAGACAATCCGCGCCGGCGCCATCTGCGCCATTGCCGCAATCACATCCTCGCTCACGCCCTTTCTCGGCGGATCGATGCCGATCACGTCGGGCTTTATGCCATCGCGCGCAAATTTTGCGGCAGCTTCGCCCGCATCCGCGCAGAAAAATTCCGCGTTTGAAATGCCGTTGCGCGCGGCGTTTTCCTTCGCGTCGCGGATTGCCGCGTCCACGATTTCCACACCGTAGACCTTTTTCACATGCCGCGCCAGACACAGCGTGATTGTGCCGCTGCCGCAATACAAATCCAGCGCCGTTTCCTCACCGCGCAGACCGGCAAACTCAATGGCTGTTTCATACAGCCGCTCCGCCTGGTCGTGGTTCACCTGATAGAATGCCGCAGGCGAGAGCCGGAACGTCAGCCCCAATAGCGTATCTTCCAGCGCACCGTCTCCAGTAAGTGCTTCAAAGCGGTCTCCGAGAATGACGTTGCTCTTTTTGTGTTGTAATTGATGACAATCCCGCTGACCTCCGGCACTTGCTCGCGGATTGTCCGGACAAGCGCCTCTTTTTTTGCAAGCGTCTTTCCGTTGACGATCAGGCAAAGCAGAACCTTCGGGTCGCTTGCTTGCCGCGCGCAGATAGATATGCCGGACCACGCCTGTGTGCGTCCGCTCGTCATACGCCGCAATATTTTCTTTTTTCCATCCAGCGAAGCACCGCTTCGCGCGCCCGATTGGCGCTTTCCGGCTGAATTTTGCAGTCTGTGATGGCAATGACCGCATGGCTGCCTGCCCGATAAAAGCCCGCAACCGGCTTGCCGTTTTGCGCCTGCACCGAAACTGCACCTTGTTGCGGTAGCCGTACACGCTCCGGCTGCCGGTGATCTGCAGGTCCGGAAATTCTACGCCGCCGATGCGAGACAGTGCATCCTGCACGCGGCGTTTTTCTGCTCCAGCTCGCAAGCATAGTCCATGTGCCAGAACACGCAGCCGCCGCAGCGCCCGAAATACGGACACTCCGGCTCCACGCGATGCGGCGATGCCTCCATCACACGCACGAGGCTTCCATACGCGCAGGTTCTTCCGACGTGGTCAATTTTGATCTCGCATGTTTCCCCGGAATCACGCCCGGCACAAACACGACCTGTCCGTCAATGCGTGCCACACCCGCGCCCTCGGCAGTCAAGCCGGTAATTTTCGCACGGTAGGTTTTGTTTTCTCCATTGCTTTCTCTCCGTGTTTCACGTGAAACATTTCACGCATCAATCGTTCGCCGGTTCGCGCGTCGAAGCGGTAGACATTCTCATGCTGTGTCTCACCGTCTGCGTCGGCGTACCGTTCCGTAACCGTGTACGTCACCGTAATGCCGTCGCCCAGACTGGCAATATAATTTCACCGTCGTCCAGACTGGCAATATCCGCTATACTAGTGTATTCTTCCAACTGCCAACGCACCCGGACAGCGGTCCTTTTGCGCTGAACCGCGCCGTTTTTTCCTTGAAATACGACAGTATTCCTGCGGAAAAACGGCTTGCTCAGCACGAAAATTCCTCGCCGCCGGTCACATTTTCAGTTTTCAGATACACCCTAGGAAAAGACAATCAAGGAGGGCAAACCATGCTTTCTTATCAGAACTGTACCCTGTGCCCGCGCCGCTGCGGGGCAGACCGCACGAACGGGCAACTCGGCTTCTGCCGCCACCCGGACAAAATTTACGCTGCGCGCGGCGCACTATTGGGAAGAGCCGGTCATTTCCGGCAGCTTCGGCTCCGGCGCGGTTTCTTCTCCGGCTGCACGCTCAAATGCCTGTTCTGCCAGAACGGCGTCATTTCGCAGGAAAAGGAAAAATCTCAACCGGCCATCTGCGGAAATCTTTTTAAAACTCAAAAGAACATCAATCTCGTCACGCCGACGCACTTTCTTCCGTCCATTCTCCCGGCGCTGGAAGCTCCCGTGCCCGTGGTCTACAATTGCGGCGGCTATGAGCGCGTCGAGACGCTGCGCGAGCTCGAAGGGCTCGTCGATATCTATCTTCCGGACATGAAATATTCTGACCCGAAGCTTGCCGGAATCTTAAGCGCTGCGCCCGACTATGTCGAGATCGCAAAGGCAGCAATCGCAGAAATGTACCGCCAGGTAGGCAGCGCGGTGATTGAAGACGAGATCATGCAGCGCGGTATGATCGTCCGGCACCTGATGCTGCCCGGTGAGCTTGATAATACGCTGGGCGTTCTCGACTGGTTCTCGAAGCATTCCCGAAGGGAGACGTTTTATTCAGCCTCATGAGTCAGTACGTGCCAATGGGAAAGGCGAAAACCATGCCGCCCTACCGACCGGCGCATTACCGAAGACGAATATGACGCAGCGCTTTCCTATCTGGAGCTGCTCGGGAATCGAAAATGGCTTCACACAGGATTTTTCCGCCGCGACGGAAGAATACATTCCGGATTTTTCCTTTGAGGGCTTATAAATTCAAAACAAACGTTTGATTTTTGGATGCACCTGTGCTATACTCAAGATAATAACATGCAGGAGGCTGCGGCAGATGGCACGAACGACGGACAAGCGCGAGCGCATTTTTGGAGCCACATCCGCAGTTCACGCGCGAGAACGGATATTCTCCTTCCGTGCGCGAAATCTGCGAGGGCGTGGGTCTTGCGTCCACGGCGACGGTCCATTATCACCTCAACGCTCTGCGGCAGGAGGGGCCCCATCAACATGGACGGCAAAAAGAACCGGACCATCAGCCTGCCGGACCGGCTTCCGATCGGAAAAATTCCGGTCGTCGGCGTGGTCACTGCGGGCGTGCCGATTCTGGCGGTTGAAAACATCGAAGGGTATCTTCCTGGGACGGAGACAGGCTGCTTTGCCCTGCGCGTGCGCGGCGACTCGATGATAAATGCCGGCATTCTCTCCGGCGACAAGGTCGTCGTCCGCCCCAGAAGACTGCAGAAAACGGGCAGATCGTCGTGGCGCTGCTGGACGACTCTGCCACCGTCAAGCGCTTTCACCGCGAAAAGGGCAAGGTCTGGCTTTTGCCGGAGAACCCTGCGTATGAGCCCATCGACGGCACCGATTGCTCAATTCTGGGTCTTGTCAAAGCCGTCGTCCGCGAATACTGAATACTGATTCAAAAAGCTGACGTTTTTTTGTTTTAAGTGATGCACGAAACCGTGCATCACTTTTTCATTTTTGTGCAGTTCCTATATAATATTGTATACGCGCTTGCAAATGGCGCTTCTCCGTGTTAAAATTATGGTGTAATACTATGTCCAATTATCAGGATTTTCATAGGAAAGGAGCTTTTTCTTGTACTCCTCAACGTATATCTGGGCGAAAGGTTCTCGGTCACATGGAGCAGCAGCTCACGCCCGCCGTCGTCTCGACCTGGTTTGACGACACCGAGGTGCTGGAGCTGACCGATCAGAAGCTCGTCCTCTTCTCGCCGTCGACCTTCCGCAAGGACATGATCGTCTCGCGCTGCGCGGTCTATATTCAAGAAGCGCTCAAGGGATCTGTTCGACATGGGCTTGAGCTGATCGTTCTGGATGAAACGCAGATCGACGCCTACCGCTCGCGCAAAAAGAAGCCGCGTTTCATTGAGTTCAATCCGCAGTTCACCTTCGATAACTTCATCGTCGGCAACAGCAACCGCTTTGCAAACGCCGCAGCCGTCGCCGTCGCGGAAAAGCCGGCAGATTCCTATAACCCGCTTTTCATCTACGGCCCGTCCGGCGTCGGCAAGACGCACCTGCTCTATGCCATTGCCAACGAAATTCACAAAGCGCATCCGGACTACAACATCGTCTACATCAAAGGCGACCAGTTCACCAACGAGCTGATCAACGCTCTGCGCGAAGGCAAAAACAACGAGTTCCGTCTCAAATACCGCGGCGCGGACCTCTTTCTCGTCGACGATATTCAGTTCATCGCCGGCAAGGACTCCACGCAGGAGGAATTTTTCCATACCTTCAACAATCTCTACGAGAGCCACAAGCAGATCGTCCTGACCTCCGACCGTCCGCCCCATGAGATGGTCCGTCTGGAAGACCGGCTGCGCACACGCTTCGAGTGGGGCTTGCTTGCCGATATTCAGCCGCCCGACTATGAGACGCGCATGGCAATCATCAAGAACAAAGCCGTCCACCTTGGCTTCGACATTCCGGACGACGTCTGCAATTACATTGCCGAGAACATTACCAACAACGTCCGCCAGATTGAAGGCACAGTCAAAAAAATTAAGGCATTCAAGGAGCTCGACGGCATGGTGCTCGACGTGCCGAACGTTTCGCGCGCCATCAGGACATGTTCAAGGGTCAAGGCAGAAAATCTCCCGACACCCGCCTTATTGTCAGCGAGGTCTGCCAGTACTACAACATCGAAGAGCAGGTCTTGAGAAGCACGCTCAAAAACAAAAATACCGCCGAGGCGCGGCAGGTTGCGATGTACTTAATTCGCACGATGACAAACCTGTCTCTTCCCGAAATCGGGCGCGAGTTTGCAAGGGACCACACGACGGTCATGCACGGGCTCAAAAAGGTCGAGCAGACGCTGCAGAACAGTGCCTCGCCGCTTAAACGATACCATCCGCGACATCACCGCCAATATTAACAATAACAAACTCTGAAAACCGCGCAAAACAGCTTTTTCTTTTTTCGCGCGAATTTTTCCACATTTCCATGTGGATACTTCTGCTTTCCCCTGTGGACAGACATGAAACCCTCGTTTCACGGTTGCACCTGTGCAGAACCTTCTTTTTTCTGCAAACCCTGTGTACATTTTTTCTTACGCCCGCAAGGCTTTCCGGACTTATCCACATGTCGCACGCCCTACTGTTACTTACTACTGAATTTATCCTTTCTTTCTTTTTAGAAAGACGTCAGGAGGAGGTATCCTTTTATGAAATTTACCTGTGAAAAACTCAGCTGGTTTCCGCCATCTCCGTCGCCTCGCGCACGGTCGCGCAGAAGAGCGCCATTTACGGGGCTGGAAGGTATTCTGGTCCGTGCAGGTGTCAAAGTGATGCTGACGGGGTATAATCTGGAAACAGGCATTACTGTCAGCGTTGACGCCGACATTCAGGAGACCGGCGCCTGCGTCATGCCCGCGAGGCTGTTTTTCGACATCGTCCGCAAACTGCCGGACGATACCGTGAGCATTCAGGTCGACGAGAACTTCAAGGTCTCGATCAAGGGCGGCATTTCGTCGTTCACCATCACTGCCCTTTCTGCCGACGACTACCCCGAGCTTCCGGATGTCGACTCGGAGAAAAGGCATCCGCGTGCCGCAGTGCGAGCTGAAGGCAATGATCTCCGGCACAATCTTCGCCGTCAGCGAAAATCAGGCACGCCCGATTCATACCGGCGTTCTCTTTGAGGTCGACAATGACTCCATCACGAGCGTTGCCGTCGACGGCTACCGTTTGGCGCTGCGCCGGTATCTGCCGGAGGAATCCCTGGAGCGCACGCTCAAATTCGTTGCGCCCGCAGCGGCATTAAAAGAAGTCGAAAAAATCCTCGGCGACACCGAGGACCCCGCAACCTTCTATCCGGGCTCGAAGCACATTCTCTTTACCATCGGAGATGCCACGCTCGTCTGCCGCATTTTAGAGGGTGAGTTCCTCGATTGGCGGCGTGTGCTGCCGCAGAACAACCCCGTAAAACTGGTTGGAAATGTCAGCCGCCTGACCGACTCCATTGAGCGTGTCGGGCTTGTCATCTCCGAAAAACTCAAAAGCCCCGTGCGCTGCAAGTTTGGAGACAACAGCGCAGAATTCCGCACCATCTCCACGATCGGTGAGGCGTACGACGTCTGCCCGATTGCCGGCGACGGCAAGGATCTGGAGATCGGCTTTAACTGCAAGTATTTACTCGATGCGCTGCGCGCCGTGCCGGACAGCGAGTGCACGCTGGAAATGATCAACGGACTCAGCCCCATCGTCTTGAATCCCACCGAGGGAAACCAGTACAGCTACATGGTGCTCCCCGTCCGCCTGAAGGCAGGAGAATAAGCCATGAAAGTACGTGTCACAAAAAACTTTCGGATGCGCCGATTGCCATCCCGATTACCACCGAGTTTATTAAATTACAGGACTTTCTGAAATTTGCCAACGCCTGCGAGTCCGGCGGCATGGCAAAGACGTTCATTCAGAACGAGCAGGTCACAGGTAAACGGCGAAACCTGCACCCAGCGCGGCTAAAAAGCTCCGCCCGGGCGATACCGTAACCTTTATGGGAAATACCTGGCTCGTTTCGCAGGAGGACGTATGAAGCTGACGCGGCTGCGCCTGTTTGACTTCCGGAACTATGAAACGCTGGACCTCACGCTGGACCCCGGCGTCAACCTGATTCTGGGCGAAAACGCGCAGGGCAAAACAAACCTTCTCGAAGCGGTCGGCTATCTATCGACCGGCAGAAGCTTTCGCACGCAGAAGACGCAAGAGCTGATCCGTTTCGGAGCAAGCTTTGCCGATCTGAACGCCGACGTCTTTTCGCAGGGGCGCGACCAGAACATCCGTGCGGTCCTGTTTTCCGGCAGACGCCCGCGGCAGCTCTATCTTGGGCGGTGTGAAGCAGCAAAAGCGCAGCAGCTTTGCCCGGCGTGCTGACGACGGTGCTGTTCTGCCCGGACGACCTTCTGGTTTTAAAGGCGGCAGCCAGCCGCGCAGGAGGCTGCTTGACAATGCGCTGTGCCAGCTCCGACCTTCGTATGCCTCCGCGCTGACAGGAATATAACCGTCTGCTGGACAGCAAGAGCCGCATTTTGAAGGACTACCGCGAAAAGCCGGATTTATTGGAGCCGCTGCCCGAATATAATTACCGCCTCGCGCAGGTCGGCGCGATTCTGATCTCGCACCGCGCGCGGTATCTGAAAGCGCTCGAGCAGGCGGCAAGCGGCTACCACAGCGCGTTCTCCGCAGGAAAAGAAACCATGACGCTCGTCTACCGCACGGTCTCGACCGTGGAAGACCCGTTTGCCGAGCGGAAAAACCATCTTCGAGCAGATTCTGGAGCACCAGGGCGGCACTACGCGCGCAGAACTGGACTCGGGCAGTGTCTGACAGGTCCGCACAAAGACGACTTCGACGCGCTCTTAGACGGCATTGCATTGCCGTCAAAGCCTTCGGCTCGCAGGGGCAGACGCGCACCGCCGCGATCAGTCTGAAGCTTTCCGAGCGCGAGCTTCTGCGAAGAGATACCGGAGAAGAGCCGGTTTTGCTGCTGGACGACGTGCTCTCCGAGCTGGACGCCACGCGGCAGGACTTCGTCCTCAACCAGATCACCTCCGGACAGGTTTTGATTACCTGCTGCGAACCGGGGCGTGTCACAAAAAATCGGCAAAACCATTGAAATTCGCGCAGGAGGGCTCGTATGTACGTAGACATCGGCATGGACCTTGCCGTACGCGCAAAGCCAGGTGCTCGGCGTCTTTGACCTTGATAATACGTCGTGGTCCAAGCGCACCCGCGATTTTTTGCAGCGCGCGCAGGAAGAGACGGCTGCCTCATCGAGGCGACCGACGAGCTTCCCAAATCGTTTGTTCTCACGCAGGAATACGGGCAGACGCGCGTCTACTTGACCAAATTCAACGCATCCATCCTTGCCCGGCGCTTTCGCCGGAGGCAGGCAGCAATGATACCCCGCTTTTTGATCAAAGCAAAAGGAGAAATCCATGAGTGAAGAAATTTTGAAAAACGAAGTCGTGGAAACGCAGTACGACGCCAGCCAGATTCAGGTTCTCGAAGGTCTGGAAGCTGTCCGCAAGCGCCCCGGCATGTACATCGGCTCGACCAGCGTGTCGGGTCTTCACCACCTGGTCTATGAGATCGTCGACAACGCGATCGACGAGGCGCTGGCAGGCTACTGCCACCATGTACAGGTGACGATCAACGAGGGAAATACGATTACCGTTTTAGACGACGGACGCGGCATCCCGGTCGACATTCAGGCGCGCAGACGGGAAAGCCCGCGCTCGAGGTCGTCTATACGGTGCTGCATGCGGGCGGAAAATTCGGCGGCGGAGGCTATAAGGTCTCCGGCGGACTGCGCGGCGTGGGCGCGTCGGTGGTCAACGCCCTGTCAGAATGGCTCACCGTCGAGGTCTGCCGCGATGGGAAAATCTATGAGATGAAGTTCTCGCGCGGCAATATCACGAAGGACGCAGTTTGACCGCGATTATCTCCGTCAAGCTGACCGACGCAGTTTGAAGGACAGACCAAGGCAAAGCTCGGCAACGCCTCGATCCTATTGCTTGTCGAAAAGCAACATGTCACCCAGCAGCTCGCGGAGTTCCTGAGGAAAACCCGGCGGTGGCGCGCGCGATTCTCGATAAGGCAATGATGGCAAACCGCGCCAGAGAGGCGGCGCGCAAGGATCAAAAGAGGCAATCCGCCGCAAGACAGGACTTGAGTCCGGGCAGATGCCCGACAAGCTGTGCGACTGCAACGATACAGATCCCACGCTCACCGAAATTTACATCGTCGAGGGCGACTCCGCCGGCGGCTCGGCCACACAGGGCCGTGACTCTCTTCCAGGCAATCCTTCCCTCTGGGGCAAAATGCTGAACGTCGAAAAGGCGAGAGCCGATAAGGTCTACGGAAACGATAAGCTCCAGCCCGTCATTACAGCTCTCGGCGCAGGCATCGGAGACGAGTTTAATCTCGAAAAACTCCGTTACCACAAGGTCATCATCATGGCCGATGCCGATGTCGACGGCAGCCATATCCGCACGCTTTACTCACCTTCTTCTTCCGCTTCATGCGCCCGCTCATTGAGCAGGGCTATGTCTACTCCGCCGTTCCGCCTCTTTATAAGCTCTCGCGCGGCAAATCCGTCAAGGTTGCGTTCTCCGACGAGCAGCGCGACCAGATTTCGAGCGAAATGCGCGGCGGCAATCCCAATATAAAGGTCGATATCTCCCGGTTCAAGGGTCTGGGCGAATGGACCCGCACGAGCTCTGGGAGACGACCATGAATCCAGAAACCAGAACGCTGCGCCGGATTACCCTCGACGACGCCGTTGCTGCCGACCAGATCTTCACCGTCCTCATGGGTGAAGAGGTCGAGCCAAGAAAAGAATTCATCGAGGAAAACGCCAAATACGTCGTCAACCTCGACATTTAAGCCCCTACAACTCCAAAAGGAGACCAATCTATGGCACATAAGAAGATTACAAGCCCGAGGACATCCTGTTCCCCGAGCAGACGATTGTTCAGTCCGAGCTTGTGCAGGAGATGAAATCGTCCTATATTGACTACGCGATGTCCGTCATCGTCGGAAGAGCCCTTCCGGACGTGCGAGACGGCTTAAAGCCCGTCCACCGGCGCATTCTGTACGCCATGTATGAAGACGGGCTGACGCTGACAAACCGTTCAAAAAAAGTCCGCAACGTGCGTCGGCGACGTGCTGGGCCGGTATCATCCGCACGGCGACGCTTCTGTCTACGACGCAATGGTGCGCCTCGCGCAGGACTTTTCCATGCGTTACATGCTCGTCGACGGGCACGGCAACTTTGGCTCTGTCGATGGCGACCCTCCTGCGGCCTATCGTTACACCGAGGCACGCATGTCGAAGCTCTGCAACGAGATGCTGCGCGACATCGACAAAGACACCGTCAACTGGGACCCGAATTTCGATGAATCGAGAAAAGAGCCGCGTGTGCTCCCATCCCGGTTCCCGAACCTGCTGGTCAACGGCTCGTCGGGCATCGCCGTCGGCATGGCGACAAACATCCCGCCCCATAACCTCCGCGAGGTCATCGACGCGTGCGTCTGCATTCTGGAAAACCCCGAGGCCGATTTGCTCGACCTCATGGAGCACATTCAGGGCCCGATTTCCCGACGCGCGGCATCATCATGGGGCGCAGCTGCATCCGCGCCGCCTACTCCACCGGCCGCGGCAAAAATTACCGTTCGCGCGCGCACGGAACTCGAAGAGTTCGGGCAGAACCGGCAGCGCATCATCGTCACCGAGCTTCCGTATCAGGTGAACAAACGCCAGCTCATCGCGGCAATCGCCGACCACGTGCGCGACAAGCGCCTCGAGGGCATTTCCGATATCCGCGATGAAACCGACCGTAACGGTATGCGCATCGTCATCGAGCTCAAAAAGGACGCCAACGCGCAGGTGGTCTTGAATCGCCTGTTTGCCCAGACGCAGATGCAGACGACGTTTGGCGTGACAATGCTGGCTTTGGTGAATAACCAGACGCAGCCGAAGATTCTGTCTTTGCGCCACATGCTGGACGAGTACCTCGCCTTCCAGGAGGGAGATCATCAGATTACATCCGCGGCGGCGAGGAACCGCAGCACCGCGGCGGTTCCGGGCAAAAAAACTACAACATTACCGATAAGACCGGCCATCGCAGCCGTCAAGGTCGTATGATACCGACGACGTGCTCGTCGTCTCGGACGACGGCGTCATCATCCGCATGGAGGCTGCCGGCATCTCCGAGCTTGGCCGCGCGACGGCAGGGTGTGCGCATCATGCGCCTGTCCGAGGGCGCGCGTGTTATCTCCGTTGCGCTCACCGACCGCGCCGAGAGCGAGGACGCGCCCGCCGGGGGGAGACCGAGACATGAAGCAGGTCACCATCTATACCGACGGGCCTGCTCCGGCAACCCCCGGCCCCGGCGGCTGGGGCGCGGTGCTCAAATACGGCGCGCACGAGCGGAGCTCTCCGGCGGCGAGCCGTCCACGACGAACAACCGCATGGAGCTGCTCGGCGCGATCACCGCGCTGCAGAGCCTGCGCGAGCCGTGTCAGGTGACGCTGTATACGGACAGTCAGTATCTGGCCAACGCCATCAACCTCGGCTGGCTGCGCGGCTGGAAGCAGAAGGGCTGGCGGCGCAAGGAGGGCGAGCTGAAAAACGCCGACCTCTGGCAGACGCTCGACGCCCTGCTCCAGACGCATAAGGTGCAGTTTGTCTGGGTCAAGGGGCACGCCGACAATGTGTACAACAACCGCTGCGACGCGCTGGCCGTTGCGGAAAGGGAGAAGTTTGCATGACAGAGCCGAACGAACCGAAGATCGTCCATTTCCAGCCGCGGGCACAGGCTCCGGCACAGGACACGAGCCGGCAACTGGGGCCGGATGAGCAGCTGTTTGGCCTGGAGGAGCTGCTGCAGCAGCTGCCGCCAATCCGCAAGCTGCATCTGGAAAAGGGCAAGCTCAAGGATCTCGTGCGCCTGTATCCGGACATGAAGCGCGTTTGCCGCGCCCGAGCTGCTGTCCGGGCCGTGATCGCCACGGCGATGGTGCGCCGGCGCATGGAGCTGCTGCTGTTTCGCTCGGACGACA
>VOFC01006520.1_pt1 | contig 21276 bp, 32 predicted proteins | sample 5384161 | NCBI WGS metagenome assembly VOFC01 (sample SAMN12384722, study PRJNA508395) | human gut metagenome | isolation source: healthy gut B | host: Homo sapiens
GTTGGAGCACAGTACACCACTTCGTCCCCATAATTGATAAATACTTCACCAAGCATATCGATGATCGCAGAGGAACCGGCGCCGATACAGACATGATCTACGGTAAGACCATAGAGATCAGCCAGCTGCTTTTTGAGATCGACTGCATAGAAATCCTGATACATATAGCTGTTGAGGGAAGCATCCGTAACTGCTTTTTTACCTCATCAGACATACCGTATGGATTTTCATTATAATTCATTCATTGTGTTACATTCTTCGGGGTGGAAGTTTTCTGACGTGCACCACGGTTGCTCTTGGTTTTGTTTTCATGTGTGTCTCTTAATAAACATTCTACATTCATCTTCATAATCTCCTTGTCTTTTATATATATAAATTCAGTTGATAATGGAAACCGGATGCCCTTCGTAGCACCGGAAATTGTCGATCGCCATATCGATCGCACGGATTCTGGATTCTCTTGTGAGCCATGCAATGTGTCCGGTGATGACGGTGTTTGGTGCAGTTAACAGTGGACTGCCGTGAACCGGTGGTTCATCTGTCAAAACGTCAAGTCCTGCGGCTAGTACCTTTCCGGTTGCAAGCGCATCCGCAAGTGCCTGTTCATCGATGAGGGCACCGCGGGCGGTATTGATCAGGACCACACCGTCTTTCATTCTGGCGATGGTGTCCTGATCGATCATGTGCTCGGTTGCCGGGGTATGCGGCGTGTGCAGGGAAATAAAATCGCTTCTGGCAAGCAGCTCATCTAACGATACCTGTTCAATGAAATCATATGCAGCACCTGTTTTTTTGTGGCGGCTGTATGCGAGCACATGCATGCCAAATCCCTGTGCCATTTTGCAAAAGCAAAACCAATCGCACCAAGACCGATCACACCGATCGTTTTGTCATATAATTCAATCTGTCTGGTGACCGATTTACAGAATTCGTTGTGGTTTTCCGGTACAGACCAGTCAATCGTTTTGATCCGGGTGTCATGCGTGCCGATATGATGGCAGACATCCATTAATAAAGCGAAAGCGTATTCTGCGATCGTCTGTGAACCGTAGATGGTATTGGAAATGGAAATGCCGCGTTTTCTGGTCATTTCTGTATCGAATTTTTCCCATCCGTGTCCTAAGGTGGCAACATATTTTAAATTCGGATGCTGGCTTAAGAATGCTTCATTCATATTGTCCGGACCGATCCACAGTCCGAATACAGCGTCTGCATCTCCGATAGAAGTATGAAGTTGTTCTATATTGGGATAATGTGCAGGAACTTCAATGACAACCTCGTCAATACCGGGGAGCTGCTCCAGTTTTTTCCAGCGTTCTGTAAGCTCCTTTGGAGTGATATCTGTCTGAATAATTTCCTCCTGGATCACAACAATTTTCATTTGTTTGTCACCTCCATTTGTTTATGATTGCTAATATAAGTTCAAAAATGTTGATTTGTCAAGTGTAAATTTCTTGCAAATCAAATAAAAAAATACAATTGTGAGACGGTTTCTTCTATAGTTAATATATAAGCGTGTAATATGTGTTATCAGACGTAAAAATCACATTTTTTACGTTTCCCACAATAAAATAATAGAAATCATGCGCATTTTGGAAAAAGTATACAAATCTATAAAAATTGGCTGGATTTTGTTGACAGGAAAACAAAAGTGTGATAAAACAGGTTTAATTTAAAAACAGCAGGCAATCAGGCAGCAGACCTGAACATAGCAAAGGCGCTAGGGGAATCATCCTTAGCGCCTTTTCTGTACATAGAATATATGCAGAGTACAGATGCTGTTGTTTACAGAAAACAGAAGAACAATCTGTTTCATTAGTTCATAGGAAATGGATGTTTCTTCGGAACAATAAGGAGGATTAGTTATGACGAATACACCTACCACATTTTTTGGCTGGATCATTTTTCTGATACAGCAGTATCACGGATACTATTTACAAGGGCTGCTTACCACATTGGAAACATCCTCGCAGGTACGATCTGTGGATGCTTTTTAGGATTTCTGGTTGGAATCATCCAGGCAACGGACATCCGGGCGCAGGATAACATGATCAAAAAAGATTTTTACTTGGTATTCCATGGGTGATCGCAAAAATTTATGTCACGATTTTCCGTGGAACACCAATGATCGTTCAGGCAATGGTAATTTATTATGGATCATCTACAGTATTCGGAATTGATCTGAAACCATTCAATGCAGCGATTTTTATCATCTGTTAAATACAGGAGCTTATATGTCAGAGACAGTCCGCGGCGGTATCAATTCCATTGATGTCGGACAGATTGAAGGAGCAAAGGCGCTTGGAATGGGATATGTTCCGATGATGATATATATTATCCTTCCACAGACTTTTTAAAATTATCGCACCGCAGATCGGAAATACTTTTGTTGCAAATATCAAAGATACTTCCGTATTAAATGTAATCGCTGTCACAGAGCTTTTCTATATCACAAAAGTTGCAGCCGGAACATATTTCAGAATGTTTGAGGCATATACGATCACAGCATTGATTTACCTGACACTTACCTTATTATTTAACGGTTTGCTGAAGCTGATCGAAAAGTATATGGCAGGAAAAGAAAGTTACGAGGTTTTAAATCCGGCAGCCGCAAAATAAATCAGGGGATCAGATGGAAAAGAAAAGAGGAACGTGTTATGGCAAGACAATCAATATTTAAGTTTAATGAGAGAGTGACGACTGAGGCAAAGGATGCAACGTATGAATTTCGTGGTCCGGTCATCAGTGTCAGGAATCTGGAAAAGAAATTCGGGGAACATGAAGTTTTAAAAGACATCAGTTTTGATCTGTTTGAGGGCGATGTGGTCTGTATCATCGGATCTTCCGGATCAGGAAAATCTACCTTATTAAGATGCATCAATCATTTGGAGACACCGACGAGCGGTCAGATATTATATCATGGCTATCCATTGACGAAGGATGCACAGACGATCAACCGTTTCCGTTCCCAGGTGGGAATGGTGTTCCAGCAGTTCAACCTGTTTAACAATATGACGGTTTTTGACAACTGCATGGCTGGTGTCCACAAGGTGAAAAAAGAAGCAAGGAATATTCCACCGAGATCTGTATGAAATATCTGGAAAAAGTAGGTATGGCTCCTTATGTAAAAGCAAAACCACACCAGTTATCCGGTGGTATGAAACAGAGAGTGGCGATCGCCAGGGCACTTGCAATGGAACCGGAAGTATTGCTTTTTGATGAACCGACTTCCGCATTGGATCCGGAAATGGTCGGAGAAGTTTTATCGGTTATGAAACAGCTTGCCAATGAAGGACTTACGATGGTGATCGTAACACATGAGATGGCGTTTGCAAGAGATGTATCCACAAGAACCATTTTCATGGATAAAGGATATATTGTGGAGGATGCACCGCCACAGGAGTTATTTAATAACCCGAAGGAAGCGAGAACCAGAGAGTTTTTAAGCAGGTTTATGCAGGGTTAAGGTTTGTAAAAAGACAAATTGTATTTGTTTTTTAAGCATAGAAAGAGGAGGACAATATTATGAGAAGAAAATTAACAGCAGCACTTTTGACAGCAGCAATGGCAATTTCATTAACAGCCTGTGGCGGATCAGGTGACACAGCTTCGGCAGGGGCGTCCACAGGAGAGACAGCAAGTGTGACAGAGGCGGGCGGAACAACAACCGCTTCCAGAAAAGAAGTTCTCCGGGTTGCAATGTCAGCAGATTATGCACCGTTTGACTGGCTGCAGGAGGATGACTCCAATGGAGCAGTGATGACATCGAATGGTTCTTATATGAATGGTTATGATGTTCTTGTCGCAAAAATACATAGCAGAAAAAACTGGATATGGATCTTGAAATCACACAGATTGACTGGGATGGTCTGATCCTTTCCATCCAGTCCGGAAAAGTTGACTGTGCGATCGCCGGAATGTCCATCACAAGCGAGAGATCCCAGTCGGTAGATTTCTCGGATCCGTATTACAATGCAAATATTGTTGCGGTTGTTGCGGCTGACGGATCTTATGCAGATGCAGTAAATGTTACAGATTTTGAGGGTGCAACACTTACCTCTACACTGAACACAGTATGGTACGATGTATTAGACCAGATCACGGATTATGCGACAAAGGATGCAGCGCTTGATACATTTGCATCTATGGTTGCAGCAGTCCATGCAGGAAAAAATTGATGGATTTACCTCGTGATATGCCTTCTGCAAAATCTATTTTAGTAAGTAATCCGGATTTAAAGATCATCGATTTTGAGGGCGGTACCGGATTTGAGGTCAGCAATGAAGAGACAGACCTTGGTATCCCTTGCCAGAAAGGAAACACAGAATTAGTAGATAAGATCAATGAAGTGCTCGCCGGATTCTCACAGGAGGACAGAGATGCTATGATGGATCAGGCAGTAGCTTCTCAGCCGGTAAGCAACTAATATGGAACAGACAGCAGTTGAAAAAAAATTCGGAAAATATGTCATGGCTTCCATGATCACCATGTTTCTCCAAAGTGCCTACTCTATGATTGACGGTTTATTTGTCAGCAATCTGATAGGTGACACGGCATTATCCGCAGTCAATGTTGCGTGGCCGGTCATTGCAGTGGTAACTGCGATCGGCACCGGCGTTGGATGCGGCGGAGCCGTAATGATGTCAACCAAACAGGGAGAGGGAAAGAACGAAGAGTCGAACATTGTACGGGCAAATGTCATTCTTGCATTATTGGCATCAAGTATTGTGGTTACGATTCTTTTTCTTATTTTACTGACATCCTCTACTGAAACTGATGGGCGCGGAAGGCGAACTTTTAAGGTTATCGCAGATTTATGGAAGGGTAATGCTCACAGGCGGCGTGCTTCAGATCTTATCCTGTGGACTGACACCTCTTCTCCGGAATGACAACCGGGCGGTCAGTGCCATGATGATCATGGTTGGCGGTTTATTTGTCAACCTTGGCCTTGATTTTGTTTTTATGTATGTTTTTTTCATATGGGGATTGGCGGTGCAGCAGGTGCTTCGCTGTGTGCGCAGTTGTTTACGACTGTGTGCTGCCTGATGATTCTTTTGCACAAAGAAAACAGATCCAATCCGTCTTTCACAGTTTATGATAAGGAAGGAATACTGGAAAAAATTTTTAAGACAGCAGTTTCACCGTTTGGAATATCGCTGACCCCTTCTTTATTGATTTTATATCACAACGTTGCGTGTTTAAAATTTGGCGGCGATCTTGCGGTAAATGCATATGCACTCATCAGTTCCACCGTCGGCTCGTACCGTGTGCTTCTGATTGGTGTCGCAGAGGGGATTCAGCCACTTGCAAGTTATGCCTATGGCGCACATGATTTTCATGCGATCCGGAAAATAAGAAATAAGGCGATCATCACAGCAATGAGTGTGAGTTTCTTCTTATTTATATTTACCATTGCAACAGCCCGGTTTTACCCAGCCATTTATGGATATGAGGGGGAAGCGGCAGAACTTGGTTATCATGCGGTCATGGTGACGGCAGCACAGCTTATTTTTACAGGACTTGTCCGCGTGACCAATTCCTTTTTCTATTCAGTTGGAAAAGATAAATATTCGCTGTTTATGATTTACTTTGATCCTCTTATTATGACGCCGCTTGCGATCGTGATCCTCCCACGGATTTTTGGACTGGATGGCATCTGGATCACAGCGGTTGTGACGCAGTTTATTTTAAACATTGTGGCATTTGGAATGTTTGCAAGTCATGAAAGACAGATGAAAAGGATGGAAGCAGCGAAAACGCTTGCAGGAAAATGAGAGGGATAAAAAGATCGTACAGCAGACAGGTACATGAAAAAGAACGTAACGAAGATGACCGGTACACCATCAAAGTTACGTTCTTTTTCCTTTCCCTGATCAATTGCGTAAATACTACGCATTACATGAAATAAAATGTTTGTTAATGTTTATATAATAGGAAGAAACTCCTATGTAATAAAACCGGAACTATAAAAAAATGCAGATTAGAAATCTGTAAGATCAGCTTTTCTCTTCTCTAAGAAGGCACCCATTCCTTCTTTTTTGTCATGAGTATCATTTACAACACCGAAGAGGTTTGCTTCCATCTCAACAGCATTTTTGATATCCATATCGTAACCATTGTTGATTGCTGCTTTTTGCAACTGATACAGCGTAGCTTCCTTTGGAGATGATCTTTGCTGCCATAGCTTTTGCAGTTTCCATTAATTCTTCTTTTTGCAACAACTTTGTTCACTAAACCGATGCGGTAAGCTTCGTTTGCATCGATGTTATCGCATGTGAAGATCATTTCTTTGGCACGTCCCATACCAACTAAGCGGGCAAGTCTCTGTGTACCGCCGAATCCAGGAATGATTCCAAGTCCACATTCCGGCTGACCGAAGATTGCGTTGTCAGATGCAATACGGATATCACATGCCATAGCAATCTCACATCCACCGCCAAGTGCGAAACCGTTAACGGCTGCGATGGTAACCTGACGCATATTCATTAACTTGAAAAATGGAACAGAAGCCTTGATGCCGAATGCTCTTGCTTCCGGAGCGGTAAAGTTCACCATCTCGGCAATATCAGCGCCTGCAACAAAAGATTTGAATGCGTTGTCTTTCTTGTCAGGACCACCGGTTAAGATCACAACTTTGATATCGTCTCTTCCCTCGATCTCTGTTAAAGCTGTGTTTAACTCGTCTAATGTCTCACTGTTTAATGCATTTAATGCTGCTGGTCTTGAGATGGTAAGAACGGCGATCTCGTTCTCCACATCTAATTTTAAATTGTTGAATTCGCTCACGATAATACCCTCCTAAATAGATTGATAAAAAATTAACAATACATGTTATATCTAGAGTACTTCTTTTGAGAGGATTTGTCAATATGAACGTCGATAAACTTTTTCTAAAATCTGTAAAAATAGGAAAAACGTGCCGTTTACATCTGGGGAAATCCTTATTATAATGGGAATATGAGTGAAACATACTTTAATGTTATGAGGGACTTTGACAATTGCAAAACTTATATAATTTTTTTGAAATTGTTCAAAAGTAACAAAATTTTCGAAAACCCGCTTTCGCTATGTGTCGCTGGTAGCGGTACTAAGAAGCCAGTTACAACTTACGTTGTATCTGCCTTCTAAGAACCGACCGCTCCCCAGTGTTTTCTCAAGCTTTTGTTACTTTTTCACAATTCAATTTACATTTTGTGAGTTTTGCAATTGAATTTACACTTTACATTTGATGTTTATAATAATTTGATATTTGAAGGATAAAGAGGATTAACACATGATCACAGATTACAATTTACAGATTTTAATAGAGCCGTTATTAAATTGGTTTGGGGGCATGCCCGTGTGCTTCCGTGGAGGGAAGAACCGACACCGTACCGGGTGTGGGTGTCGGAGATTATGTTGCAGCAGACGCGAGTGGAAGCAGTAAAACCTTATTTTGAGCGGTTTACGAAGCGTCTGCCGGATGTGAAGGCTTTGGCGGAATGCCTATTACAACCGCGTGCGGAATATGCAGAAGGCAGCCATTCAGGTGATGGAAGATATGGTGGAAAACTTCCGGCAGATTATGAGGAATTGTTGAAACTAAAGGGAATCGGGTTACACCGCAGGGGCAATCGCCTCCATTGCATATGGGATACCGGTGCCTGCGGTAGACGGAAATGTGCTGCGGATCTTGACGCGTGGCGGCTGATGATACCGACATCATGAAAAGTCGTTCCGCAGTGCGGTGGAAGCGCAGCTGGAAAAAGATGCTGCGGGAAGGCATGTCCTTCGCGATGAAAATGTTCCAGGCGCGCATTCAATCAGGCATGATGGAGCTCGGGGCGACGGTCTCTGCGTGCCGAACGGCGCACCTCTCTGTGAGGAATGTCCGTGGAAAGATCTGTCTGGCAAGGAAAAGAGGGCGTGTGATGGATTTTCCGGTCAAAAAAAGGCGAAGGCACGGCGGATCGAGGAGAGCACGGTGATTGTCATTCGGGACAATGAGAAAAGTGGCAATCCGGAAACGCCCGAAGAAGGGGCTGCTCGCAGGACTCTATGAACTGCCGAATGTTGTCTGGGCGATACTGCAGGATGAGATTGTTCATCTGGTAAAGGAACAGCAGTTTGCTCCGCTGCGAATCGAGAAGCTTGCGGATGCAAAGCACATATTTTCCCATATCGAGTGGAGGATGGAAGTGGATATGCCATTCTGGTGGAGGAAGCCGGCTTTGCCGCAGAAAAGGAACCGGAGTCAGGAAATGGGCGCACCCCGGAAGAGAAAATGGACAGGAAAGGCATCTCATTTTTGTGGATGCATGGGATGCTCAGGAGCGTTATGCCATTCCGTCTGCGTTTTTCAGCAAAATATATGGGGTTACTTTAAAAAAAATTTTGGTGACGGATCAAGAAAGCATGGAAGTAAAATTTTGGGATAAAAAGGGAGCCGGTGCATCGCACCGGCTTTTCATATGAAAAAGATTGTGTGTATGGAAAGTGAAATAGCTTCACTATTTTCTGGGAGGAACCTTGCCTATTTCTAAGCAAGGTGACCTGACAAGCACTCAGGAATGAAAAAAAGTTCTATGAAAAATTTAACTTGCTGTCTTAACTTTATCTATACTATAAAATGGAAATATGACCAGCGTATGCCAAGTTTATTAGTATTTTGTAAATAAAATATGAACAAATGAAGGAAGTGGACATTTTTCAGTGGATATTTTGAAAACCTTAAGGAAAAAATAAATTGGCGTACTGTGGAAAATCCTGTATAATGAAACAGGTCAATGTTAAGACAATGCGGGCAGTACCGCAGAACGGAGGAGACATGTACGATTGTATTGTCATTGGAGCCGGAATTGCCGGAGCGGTGGCAGCGCGAAAGCTGGCAGAGGAAAAAGGAAAGCGTGTCCTTGTCATGGAACGCCGACCGCATATCGGGGGAAACTGTTACGATGAGAAAGATGCCCACGGCATTTTAATTCATAATTACGGACAGCATATTTTTCACACAGGTCTGGAGGAAGTGTTTGCATATTTATCGCGTTTTACGGACTGGTACCTGTTCGGGCACGAGGTGGTCGCAAAAGGTCGGGGATCAGCTGATTCCGGTGCCGTTTAACTTAAATACGTTACATATGGTATACAGGAAGGAGAAAGCCGACCGGCTGGAGCAAAAGCTGATCGAAACCTACGGCGAGGGTTCGCGTGTGCCGATCATGAAGCTGCGCGAGAACGAGGATGCGGATATCCGCGAGATTGCACAGTATGTGTATGAGAATGTATTTTTCTATTACACGATGAAGCAGTGGGGGCAGAAGCCGGAGGAGATCAGTCCGGAGGTCACAGGGCGTGTCCCGGTGTTAATCTCCTATGATAACCGCTATTTTCAAGATAAGTATCAGGGAGTGCCGGCGAACGGATTTACGGAAATGTTTGAGAAGATGCTTTCCCATCCGGGGATCACGGTGGAGTGCGGCACGGACTGCTTAAGCCGCATGCGCTTTGCGGACAATGAGATTTATTTTGACGGCGAAAAAATTCGACGGCGACGTGATCTACACCGGCGCGCTGGATGAATTGTTTGCATGCAGGTATGGAAGACTGCCGTACCGCTCGCTGGATTTCCGGTTTGAGCATTACGACGGGGCGTCTTACCAGGGACACAGTGTGGTCAACTACACGGTGAGCGAGGATTTTACCCGTATCACGGAATTCAAGTTTTTGACCGGGCAGAAGGATACGGACGGCACCACGATCGTGAAGGAGTATCCGTTTGCGTATACGGGAGCAGAGGGAGAGATTCCGTACTATGCGATTTTGAATGAGGAAAATCAGGGCGCTGTACGAAAAATACCGGGCGCTCACGGCGGGCATGGAGCATTTTTTCATCTGCTCGGACGGCTGGCGGAGTACCGCTATTACAACATCGACGCGATGGTGAAGCGCGCCATGGAACTGGCAGACAGATTGTAAGATGTGACGGAAAATCTGCCTTTTTGGGAAGAAAGCCGGTTTCTTTTGCGGAGATAAAGGAGAGATTAGAAAATGAAATTGTTGACATTTGCGATTCCGTGCTACAATTCGGAAGCATATATGGAAAAGTGTATCGAGTCGCTGCTTCCGGGCGGGGGGATGATGTTGAGATTTTGATCGTGGATGACGGATCGCATGACCGCACGGCAGAGATTGCGGATGCGTATGAGAAAAAGTATCCGGGGATTATCCGGGCGATTCATCAGGAGAACGGCGGCCACGGCGAGGCGGTCAATGACGGGTATCCGCAATGCCACCGGGCTTTATTTTCAAGGTAGTGGACAGTGATGACTGGGTGGATCTGGACGCCTATATGAAGATTTAAAAAATTGCGTGACTTGCTGGCGGAGATACCGTGCTGGATATGTTTATTGCTAATTATGTATATGAGAAAAAGAGGGAGTACGGCACAAAAAAGTCATGCGCTAATCTCCCGCAGATAAGATTTTTACATGGAAGGAAGCAGGAAGATTTCACAAGGGACAGTACATTCTGATGCATTCTGTCATTTACCGTACGCAGCTTCTGCGGGAATGTGGGCTTGAACTGCCGAAGCACACTTTCTATGTGGATAACATCTATGTGTACAAGCCGCTTCCGAGTGTGCGGACGCTCTATTATATGGATGTGGATTTTTACCGGTACTTCATCGGACGTGACGATCAGTCCGTCAATGAGAGAGTCATGATCGGCCGCATTGACCAGCAGATCCGTGTGAATAAGATTATGGTCGATGAGTTTGATCTCTGGAAGATCCCGAATCCAAAACTGCGTCATTATATGTTCAATTATCTTGAGATCATCACAGTCATCTCGACGATCATGCTGATCCGTTCCGGCACGGAGGAGAATCTGGAGAAAAAACGTGAGTTATGGAAATATATCAAAGACCATGATATCCGTCTGTTCCACCATTTGAGAAACGGTATTATGGGAAATGCGATGAACCTTCCGGGAAGAGGCGGAAGAAAGATTTCAGTTGCAGCTTACAAACTTTCACAGAAAATTGTTGGATTTAACTAAGGATATGGTGATCATGTATGTACGTTAGACGGTCAAATATGGAAGATATACCGGCAATGATGGATTTATATGCACAGGCAAGGGTTTTTATGCGTGAAAATGGAAATCCAAACCAGTGGGATGACAGTTATCCATCGAGAGAACTGCTGGAAAAGGATATTGCCTTTGGAAACAGCTACATTGTAGAAGATGATGAGAAGAACCTTGCAGCAACATTTGCCTTTTATAAAAGGTGAGGACCCGACTTATTATGGGATTGAGAATGGAGCATGGCTGAATCATGAGCCATATGGAACCATTCACAGACTTGCGGGAAATACTTCTTATCATGGAATTGCCAGTGGATGTATTAGCTGGTGTAAGAGCCAGATTGGAAATCTGAGAGCAGACACCCATGAGGATAATAAAATCATGCAGCATTTGTTGGAAAAGAATGGATTCGTGCAATGTGGAATCATTCATCTTGCAAATGGTGCGCCAAGAATCGCCTATCAGTTTGCCGGAGACAGTGCAAACTACCGGGGCAGCAATGAGCAGTCGCAGCAGAATTATAATCAGACAAACCGCAGTAATCAGCCGATGCAAAAATCAGAACTGGAGTGTGAGAGAAGTTTCTTCCAGTGGGCGTGGCTTCGGAATTGCATCCATGGTACTTGGCATTATCGCACTGGTATTATTCTTTTCCTTCGTGAATATTCCACTTGCGATTCTCTCGATTATCTTTGGTATCATCCAGTTGACGAGAAAGGCACCAAAAGGGATGGCAATCTCCGGGATCGTCATGAGTACAATCTCATTATTTCTGTTAGTGATTTTCTGGGCTTGTATGTTTGTGTCAGATGCCAGAACAGAAAGCACGGATAGCAGCACTTACTATTATGAAGGATCAGAAAATGATGATGCTTCCGATGATTATTATGACGGCTTGTATGAGGGTATCAGCAGGGATACAAAGATGGCTATTATGATGGCTACTATGGCTACACACCGGATGAAGAATTTCTATGATTATACACCGGATGATGGTTTCTTTGGTTATCTTCCAAATGATGAATTCTTATAATTTTCATGAGAAGAACGGCATATATTATTAATAAAGAAATGACAGCCGGGGAATCCGTTTGAGACAGAAAAGCAATGGAAAGCAACAATTCATTATAAAAAGAGCAGCAGGATTTCTGCTGCTTATTTTTGCGTTTACAGGGATCATTGGTATTTGCGTGGAAAAAAGGACAATAGGATAAGAGCAGACAGTGGGATGGAGACAGAGAGAATGGCAGAAGAGAACACGAAAGCAGCATCAGGAAAAATCAAAGAAGAGGAAGTTAAGAAAGTGGCTTTGACATTTGATGATGGACCAAATCCGGATCATACGGAGACACTTTTGGAAGGTTTGAAAGAGCGGAATGTGAAGGCAACTTTTTTCTTCTGGGTGCGGAGTGTGAAAATATCCAGAGATCGTGAAGAAAATCCATGCAGACGGACATCTCATCGGCGTTCATTCCTATGAACATGTGAATCTTTCCAATCTCACGGATCAGGCGGCGATGGAGCAGGTGGACAAAACAGACCAGATTATTTTGGACTGACCGGAGAACATGCGCAGTATATCAGACCGCCTTACGGCTGCTGGAAATGCAATCTTGATTATGAGACAAAAATGATCGAGGTGCTGTGGGATGTCGATCCGCTCGACTGGAAGACAGATAATTCCAGCGTCATTGCAAAGCGTGTCATGGATAAAGTGCAGGAAAATGATATCATTCTGCTGCATGATGCCTCGGATTCATCGGTAAATGCAGCACTTCTGATTATTGATGAATTGCAGGGAGAGGGATTATTGATGAATTGCAAATGTAAAAGGGAAACAGGGATATTGAATACCGCATTAAGGATTTCGGATCTTCTTTCTTTACAGTGGAAGCAGGTATATGACTTAGAAAACCGGAGCGTAAGAGAACATCTGCTTCTTTGTGGAGGCAAAGACCGGAAAAGCATCGAATATTTATCTGAATGAAAAAATAACTGTCCAGCTGCAAAAATACTATCAGTTTTAGCGTCTGGACGCAGTTTTGAGATTAGCGGGGATGCGTATCTTTTCTGTGGAAAAGACGCAGATCCAATCTCAAGGGTACAGCTTACCGGATTATCCGCAAGGCGGCAGAAAACAGCGGTCTAAGCGGCGTGATAAGCCCGCATTCCTTGCGGAAAACATTTGGATATTATGCGTGGAAGCAGGGAGTTCCACCGGTACTTCTCATGGAGATTTATCATCATTCCTCTTTTGACATCACCAAACGTTATCTTGGAATCGAGCAGGATGACAGGGATGAGGTTTTCCGCAAAATCTGTTTATAAAGGAGAGGATTTTCCTTCTTATAAAATATCTGAATAATATGCATTGTGATCAATGTGGCTCCATGATTTCGGAACGCAAAACAGAGGTAACACAATATACAATGTGTTACCAGTATCTGAAACGGATGGAGTACCGTTTTTAATATACGCAGTATTTATGGAAAAATACAAAGCCACATGGAGGTTACAATGCTTAAATTATCTTTAAAACCGGGAGAATACATTGATATAGGAGAAAACATCCGTGTCGTTTTTTCCGGTGGTTCTGCAAATAACATTCATCTTCTTGTAGACGCACCACGCGAATACAACATTGTGCGCAGTAATTCCATGAAGCAGAAGGACAAAAAAGAATACTATCGTGAGCAGACAATCTCGGAGGAGGCAAAGCGCGAGATTGCAGGAATCTTAATGCGTGAGAAGCACGCAGCTTCTGAGATAACGGACAGACCGGTTGCAAAAAAAAGCCATTTACACAGTCAGCCACAGACGGTAATAATGCCATGCTAACCTAGGGCGTGGTTTATTATACAGAGCACTTTGTGCCAAAATCCTGATTTTATTCAGGGAAAAGGGAATGGAATCCCGAAAATAAAAATTATTTTAGCGGCAGAAAGGCCGCAACACACGGAGGTAAAAAATTATGGTAGTACAACACAACATGCAGGCAATGAACGCCAACAGAATGTTAAACGTAACAACAGGACAGCAGGCAAAATCCACAGAGAAGTTATCTTCAGGTTACAAGATCAACCGTGCAGCAGATGATGCAGCAGGATTAACAATTTCTGAGAAAATGAGAAAACAGATCCGTGGTCTTGATCAGGCTTCCACAAACGCTCAGGATGGTGTTTCTTCTGTACAGACAGCCGAGGGTGCTTTAACAGAAGTTCACTCTATGTTACAGAGAATGAACGAGTTAGCAGTTCAGGCTTCCAATGGAACAAATGCTGAATCTGACCGTCAGGCAATCAGGATGAGATTGATCAGTTAACAACTGAGATCGACCGTGTTTCTGAGACAACAAAATTCAACGAGATCTATCTGTTAAAGGGAGATTCCGAGGGTGGTACAAAAACAGAAAAACTTGCTGCTCATGATGCAGGATTAGCAGGAACATTAGTTGATAATGGCGATACAGCTACCTTTACTGCAAAGGCTTTAAAACATGGCGAAAGAGATTAATATTGCTGGAAAATCTTATACGGTAGATGGTGTAACAAAAACCTACTACCAATAGTATTGCCACAGGTACAACGGGTACAGCTGGTGTTAAAGGCACATATACTTTCGCATTAGCAGGCATGCAGGCAGATCTTAATGGTAAAGCTACATTTACTATTGACGGAAAAGACTATACGATTGATGTGGCAAAAGATGATGATGCAACAGCTATTGGAACTAAGCTTGCAACAGCACTTGATGGCAAGATTGATGATGGATTAGAACTAAATATGCTGTTACAAACAATGCAGGTACTCTTACGTTTGAGGCAGGTAAAGTGGGAGCAAATAATAAAGCAATCCAGCAGTGCATACAAGCCATTAGAAAACGGAACAACGGTAACAGATATTTATAATAAGATGAAAGATGAGTTAGCAACAGCCAGCAGCATTGGAACAGATACAGCTGCAACTGTTACAAACAATAATGACGGAACTTTCACTCATCACAAAAGGTTCTGTTTCCGTTGCTGAGAGCTTATCTTTCAATCTTCATGTAGGAGCAGATGCAGATTTAACAAACAAGATCAATGTGAATATCGAAACAATGAATTCTGCATATCTTGGAATAAAAAAACTTAAATGTAACTGATAAAACATTTACAGCAGCTACCTATGCAGTAGATACAATTAAAGATGCTGCAGTAGCAAAAGTTTCTTCCCAGCGTTCCGCTCTCGGTGCTGTTCAGAACAGATTAGAGCATACGATCGACAACTTAGACAACGTTGTTGAGAATACAACATCCGCTGAGTCACGTATCCGTGATACAGATATGGCTGAAGAGATGGTTAACTACAGCAAGAACAACATTCTTGCTCAGGCAGGTCAGTCTATGCTTGCACAGGCAAATCAGTCTACACAGGGTGTTCTTTCTCTGTTACAGTAATTACAGATACCATAAGACAAGCAACGACAAAAAGTCTGACCGCATCAGCGGTCAGGCTTTTTTGTCGTTGGTGCGCCCGGCGTCGCACGTTTCTAAGTATGAAGGACATGCCGTCAGTCTGTGCACGTCAATTATTGAAACCGCCGTGTACCGAACGGTACGCACGGTGGTGTGACAGGACGGCGGTTGGTCACGTCTCCTACTCGATTATTCGGAATGAACAGTAATATATTTTTGTTTTCGACTGTTTGGCTTATCTGGAATAGTCATTTTAAGCTGGCCACTTGCTAGTAGAGGATTCAAATATTTTCTTGTAAAATAAGTGAGATTTCGATAACCAATAAACGAGCAAATTTCGTGTTTGCTTTTTTTCTGTTATACAAAAATCCAAGACTGCGTGTAGGATGTCCTGTGATTTATCTTGATCACTAACTTGGTCACAATCTTGGTCACTGACTAAGTCTTTCTGACTAAGATGGTAATTCACATTTTTCAAAATAACTCTGAAATCTGTTGCTGTCGAGAAGAATTCAGGTTTATATATTTCTGAATATCCTGGTAATTTTTCAGTTTCACTGACGATTTTTCGTAGACCACTTCCACGGCGTTCCATGTATTTCATGCGGTGGAACAGATCAGCGATCACAGGGTTTCGTCGTATCGAACGGATACTGTAAATATCGTATTCCTGAATTGAACCGCCGCCAAACATACCGCCCGGAGATGTGATTTCCACCCGATCATCAAACATATCAATGTGGACTTCGCTGCCAAGCACAATATAATCACGATGGATGAGAGCGTTGACAAGAGCCTCTGTTACAGCTCGTTCAGCATAATCCGGCTTGTCTACCCGATACTGAGCTTCTTTGACAAAACGGACTTTGGAATTATTGCGAATAAATTCACTGTTTATTTGATTACATGCGGGAACAGAATATGGAAAAAGAGTCTCCCCTTGCGGCAAGACTTCGTCCCACGACCTTAGACGAAGTAGTCGGGCAGGAACATATTATCGGAAAGGACAAGCTGTTATATCGTGCCATTAAAGCAGATAAGTTAAGTTCTATTCTTTTCTATGGACCGCCGGGAACCGGAAAGACCACGCTGGCAAAAGTGATTGCCAATACCACCAGTGCTGAATTCCTTCAGATGAATGCTACATCTGCAGGAAAGAAGGACATGGAGGAAGTGGTGCAGCAGGCAAAGAACAATCAGGGAATGTATGGAAAGAAAACGATTCTTTTCATCGATGAGATTCATCGTTTTAATAAAGGACAGCAGGACTACCTTCTGCCTTTTTGTAGAAGACGGAACGATTATCCTGATTGGTGCCACAACGGAAAATCCATATTTTGAAGTCAATGGAGCTTTACTATCCCGTTCCATTATTTTTGAACTGCATGCACTGGAAAAAGAAGATATTAAGAAGCTTTTGGTGCGGGCAGTTACTGATAAGGAAAAAGGAATGGGTGCATATCAGGCAGTCATCGATGAGGATGCACTGGAATTCATGGCAGATGTAGCCAATGGAGATGCAAGGGCAGCCCTTACCGCCATTGAACTTGGAATCTTAACCACACCACGAAGCGAAGACGGACTTATCCATATTACAATCGATGTGGCACAGGAATGTATCCAGAAGCGTGTAGTGAAATATGATAAGGCAGGCGATAATCATTATGATACGATTTCTGCATTTATCAAAAGTATCCGTGGAACAGACCCGGATGCAGCCCTTTATTACCTTGCAAGAATGTTATATGCAGGAGAAGATATCCGTTTCATCGCAAGAAGAATCATGATCAGCGCGGCAGAGGATGTTGGTACAGCAGACCCGATGGCATTGAATGTAGCGGTTTCTGCAGCACAGGCAGTAGAACGCATCGGTATGCCGGAGGCACAGATTATTCTTGCAGAAGCAGTTGCCTATGTGGCAAGTGCCCCAAAGAGTAATGCATCCTATATGGGACTGAATCGTGCGATGGATGTGGTAGAACATACCAAAACGGCACCGATACCAAATCACTTAAAGGATGCACATTACAAATCCGCCGGAAAATTAGGACATGGTCTGGGTTATCTTTATTCCCATGATTACCCGCATCACTATGTCAGACAGCAGTATCTTCCGGACGGGCTGACGGATTCGGTATTTTATGAGCCGACCGACAATGGAAAAGAAAAAGAAATCGCCCAGTGGCTTCACTGGTTAAAAGAAAATGATGAATGATACAGGAGGAAGGAATAAGATGCAGTCTTATCAGGAAATGTCAAAAGAAGAATTGTATAAGGTAAAGGAAGGTCTTGAAAAAGAATATGCAAAATACAAGGGAATGGGTCTTTCTTTAAATATGGCAAGAGGAAAGCCGGCAGCAACCCAGCTCGACCTTGTCATGCCGATGCTGGATGTATTAAACAGCAGCAGTGAATTAATTGCAGAAGATGGTACAGATTGTAGAAATTATGGAGAATTAAAAGGAATTCCGGAAGCAAGAAAATTAATCGCAGATATGGTAGGAAGCACACCGGACCATGTCTTTGTATACGGTAATTCCAGCTTAAATGTTATGTACGATACCGTATCCCGTTCCTTTACCCACGGTGTCATGGGAAGTACACCATGGTGCAAACTGGATAAAGTAAAATTCTTATGTCCGGTACCGGGTTATGACCGTCATTTCGGAGTAACAGAATTTTTCGGTGTAGAAATGGTAAATGTACCGATGACTTCCGAAGGACCGGATATGGATATGGTAGAGCGTCTGGTAAGCAGCGATGATTCCATTAAAGGAATCTGGTGTGTACCAAAATATTCCAATCCTCAGGGAATCACTTATTCCGATGAAACTGTCCGCCGTATGGCAGCATTAAAGCCGGCAGCAGAAGACTCCATTTGTTGAATTTCTCGACAACTGCATCGTAGGTTCTCTGGGGAAATATCCGGAAGTTTCTCTCCCCAGGATTTGTTGCCTGTTCGAAACCTTTCTTGAAAGCTTCTAACATAGCGTCTGCCTTGTCAGGATCATCACCGGATAAAGCTTTTGCAAAATCAAGAATACGGTCGGAAGTCTGCTCTACACCCCAGTAACCGTCGTCTGCGATATCTGCCTGTGCCTGTGCTTTCACATCGGCTGATACGGTAAAATCACCTTTTGCAAGGAATTTCCACATATCATCTGCGGTGCCGATCGCAACACCCTGCTTGGTCATCATCTGCTCAACGATGCTGCGGAGCTGTGCAGTGCGCTGCTCTGCGTCAGCTTTTAACTTTGCAACGATCGCTGCGTTGTCGGTCTTGCTTGTTGTTTTATTGGAAGCCTTGTCTGTCCTGGAGTCAGAACTCTTCTCATAAATGACACCGGAAGCTGTCTTGGAAGAAGCTGCCTTTTTCGTTATCTCGGATGTCTTTTCTGCTGATTTTGTTGTTGTCTGTGTAGATGCTGCTGCGGCAGCAGTCACAGTGTTAATGGAATTGATTGCCATATGATCCTCCTTGTCTGGCGAAGCTGGATGCATTTGTTTTTACAGAAAACAAAATGTTCAGCCACCTGAATGAATAGTTATTAACCTTCCATGGTTCTGTTAATTATATCGGACCGGCAAAGAAAAAAGTTTAGTGCCGATTGACCTTTTGGACATAAAATGATAAGATACTAATTGTATACAAAAAACACAAAAAAACAAGTTTTATTTTAAGGTACAATCAATGCGTGTTAGCGACGATTTTGGTAAGGAGAAACTAACCGATGAAGGATATTTTCAGTAAAGGCGCTGGCTAAGATCAATCTTGGGCTGGATGTGGTACGAAAAAGAGAGGATGGTTATCATGAGGTCCGCATGGTGATGCAGACCATTCATTTGTTTGACCGGCTGGAGATCTCGAAGAATACTTCCGGTGAGATCACGATAGAAACGAATCTTTCTTTTCTGCCGACGAATGAGAACAATCTTGTCTATAAAGCGGCAAAGCTTTTGCAGGATGAGTTTGCGATAAAAGATGGCGTGCATGTATGGCTGCACAAGTACATTCCGGTAGCTGCCGGGATGGCAGGGGGAAGCACGGACGCAGCGGCAGTGTTATATGGTATGAACCAGATTTTTGATCTGGGACTGACAAGGGAAGAACTGATGGAGCGCGGTGTGAAGATCGGTGCAGACGTTCCGTACTGTATTATGCGTGGAACGGCTTTGGCAGAGGGCATAGGAGAGAAGCTTTCGAAGCTTCCGCCGATGGTGAAATGTCCTGTTTTGATCGCAAAACCGCAGATCAGTGTTTCTACTAAGTTCGTTTATGAGAATCTAGAAGTTAGGCTCTGATATGGTACACCCGGATATTGACCGGCTTGTGGCAGATATCAGAGAGAAAGATTTATATAAAATTGCAGCAGATATGGGAAATGTCTTAGAGACAGTGACGATCCCGGCTTATCCTGTGATCGCAGACATCAAAGATCACATGATGGAGCATGGCGCTGTGAATGCCATGATGAGTGGCAGTGGTCCGACGGTTTTCGGTCTTTTTGACAAGGAAGCGACGGCAGTAGAGGCATACGAGGCGATGAAAGCCTCCGGTCTTGCAAAAACAGGTATATTTAACGAGTACTTATAATAACGCGCGTAAGTAGAAAGGCATGGTATCAAAGATGACAGAAGATTTAACATTGAATATGGATGCGTATCTTCCGCTGAGAGATGTTGTGTTTAACACGTTAAGAGAGGCTATTTTAAAGGGGAATTAAAACCGGGCGAGCGGCTGATGGAGCTGCAGCTTGCGGCAAAACTTGGTGTCAGCCGTACACCGATCCGTGAGGCGATCCGTATGCTTGAGCAGGAGGGACTTGCCGTTACGATTCCAAGAAAAGGCGCGGAAGTTGCCAAAATGACGGAGAAAGATATGGAGGATGTCCTTCAGATCCGTGAAGCGTTAGACGAGCTTGCGGCAAAAATTGCATGTGAGCAGATTTCTGAGGAACAGTTAGAAGAGTTGGTTGCGACCATGCATGAGTTTGAGGAATCCACCAAGACAGATAATGTGAAAAAAATCGCAGAGGCGGATGTAAAGTTTCACGATATTATTTACCAGTCAACCGGTAACCCGAAGCTTGTGAATATGTTAAATAACCTCCGGGAGCAGATGTACCGCTATCGTGTGGAATATCTGAAAGATGAGAATAACTATCCGACATTGATGAAAGAACATAAAGATATTGTGGAAGGGTTAGTCCGTAAAAATAAAATGCAGGTGACAGAGACAATGCACCAGCATGTAAAGAATCAGGCAGTCGCAGTTAAGGCTATGATCCAGGAGCAGGAATAAGAAGTAACTGCCCGGAGGACGGAAAACTGCATAAAAAATGGAAAACCGTACAGACTAGAAAGAGGATAAGCATTTTGCTTATCCTTTCGTATTTTTTTAACAATTAAGCGGCAAAACTCCAATCTTCACTGTGAATATTATGAAAAATGAACAAAATTTTCATGATTATTTACTGTACTTAGGAGTTTTGCTGGCAGTTTTTTTTAATAGAAGAAACAAATAGAAAGGAAACAAGCTGGAAATGTCGGAAAATCAGAAATGTCCGGTGTCGACGGATTTAACGCAAAATATAGAGGAAATGGAATTTTATTTTCATGACTGTGCGGACATCAAAAAGAAGCAGATGAAGCTTGGCAGGAATCAGGATACCGCCTGTTATCTGACCTTTATTGAAGTGTCCGTGGACATGGGAACGTCCGCACTTGGAGACTTTAAAAATACTTAAATGGAC
>VOFC01003370.1_pt1 | contig 21275 bp, 22 predicted proteins | sample 5384161 | NCBI WGS metagenome assembly VOFC01 (sample SAMN12384722, study PRJNA508395) | human gut metagenome | isolation source: healthy gut B | host: Homo sapiens
TAGACTTGGATTGTAATTTTGACCAATGCAAGTTCCCGAAAGAGGAAGAAGAAATACTCCCTCCAGCAGAACTGCTCAAACAGTATTTTGAGAAACGTGCTGCACTCGACCATGAAATAGACAAAAACGCTTTCTGAGATTCAAAAGATTCTCGGTATAGACATAAAATCGTGCAACTGATAATTGTGAAGTGATATGAAAGATTTGACCATCTCAAACATAGAAAGGCAGAATGTACTTAACAACTGTTTTGCTGTTAGTAAAATTCGGGAGCATCTCAATATTGAAGGAATGCTCTTTGAGGGAGAGTATCGCTTTACAAAAAAGATGGTTGCTGATTTTTACGAAGTAGAAGAACGAACCATAGAACGCTACTTGGAAAAATATTCCGATGAATTATCAGCTAACGGATATATTTTATGTAAGGGTAAACTCCTGAAAGAGTTGAAGTTGCAGTTTGCTCCCGTTCAAATTACGGATTTTTCATCTACAAGGCTGTATAAAAAGTACATTCAATGTTAGACACACGCTGTATTCAGAGGTTTTATTGGTTATCTCTTCTTTTGAAAACGGAGTGGGTGCAGCCATCAGTGAACGATTCAAGGAAAATGGTGGCAGGTTGCTTACCATTGACGAGGTGGAGTGTATTGTGAATGAACTTGCCGGACACCCAATGCAAAAACCTTATCTGAATGATGCCAGAACCAAAATGGCTTCAAGGGATTTCAGTTTCCGGGATGCGTATCATGGTAATATAGCAGATTACCTGCAAGCTGTTACTCCTGAAGAATTTGAACGATTCATCGGTGACCAGTCTATTGATTTTGACCGTATCTTGGCGGATAACAAAGATGTGCTTAAACGCTTAAAGCAGGCAGAAGATGAGTAAGGAAATTATTTACATAGATTACGATGAAGTCTTAAACATCTATGGCAAAATGATTGATGCCAGTGATGGCGGTTTTGAAGGAGTACGTGACGAAGGGGGTATTCGTGCTACATTGGATTTTGTGCAAAATGATTTATACTATCCAACCTTTGCCGACAAACTAACCTATCTGATGTATAGATTCTGTTCCGGGCATTTCTTCAATGATGGGAATAAGCGTATTGCATTGACTTTAGGTACATACTTCTTACATAAAAATAATTACTATTGGCACGCTTGCATTTGTATGCGTACATTGGAATCTATCATTTATCATGTGGCAGCATCAAATATCGACCAAGATTTGTTGTTGCGCATCGTCAATAGCTTTTTGACAAGTAAAGACTATGATGAAGAACTGAAAATAGATATTGCCAATGCCATGAGTAAAGGAGAGTTAGGAATACAAGGAGAAGATTACGAACAATGAACGGAAAACAATTAAAAAACAGCATACTCAGTGGGCGATACAAGGGAAACTTGTATCGCAAGACCCTAATGACGAACCGGCATCTGTACTTCTTGAACGTATCAGAGCCGAAAAAGCCAAATTAGTTAAGGAGAAGAAAATCAAGAAGGATAAAAACGAATCAATCATTTACCGTGGTGACGATAATTCCTATTATGAGAAGTTTATCGCTACGGGGAAGTAAAGTGCATTGATGAGGAGATTCCGTTTGAGATTCCGTCTTCTTGGGAGTGGTGTAGAATGCAAGATATCATGAAGTTCGTAAATGGAAGAGCTTACAAGAAGGAAGAATTACTAAGTAGAGGCAAGTATAAAGTTCTTCGTGTCGGTAATTTCTTTACCAACAATGAATGGTATTATTCTGATTTAGAACTACCCGATGACAAGTATTGCTACCCAGGAGATTTACTTTATGCTTGGTCTGCTTCGTTCGGCCCCCAGATATGGAACGATGTTAAAACAATTTTCCACTATCACATTTGGAATGTGAAATATAATTCCAGAATTCTTCTACGTGATTATCTCTTCTATTTCTTTTTGTATGATAAAACTCAGGTTCTGTCTTCAACAACAGGAAGTACGATGATTCACGTTTCAATGGAAAATATGAAACCTCGTTTTATTCCCATTCCTCCTTATTGCGAACAAAAGCGGATTGTCTCAAAGATAAATGAACTGTTGCCTGTTATTGATAAATTTGATGATGTTCAGAAAGAGCTTGATACACTTAATGCACTAATTAAGGAATCTCTGAAAAAATCCATTCTCCAAGAGGCTATTCAAGGAAAACTTGTTCCACAGATTACAGAGGAAGGAACAGCACAAGAATTACTCGAACAAATACGGCAAGAGAAATTGCAACTTGTCAAAGACGGTAAACTAAAGAAGTCTGCCTTAACCGATTCTATTATCTTCAAAGGTGACGATAACAAGTACTTCGAGAAGATTGGTGAAAGAAAAAGACATTACTGACGAGATACCATTTGAAATACCTGATTCTTGGGCATGGGTAAGGCATAATGACTTATTTGATATTTCGGGCGGTTCTCAACCTCCAAAGTCTATAGTTTAAACACAAGAAAAAGAAGGATATATACGATTATTTCAAATTAGAGATTATGGCTCTAACCCACAACCTATATATATACCACTTTCTACGGCCAGTAAGATTTCTCAGAAAGGAGACATTCTGTTAGCTCGTTATGGGGCTTCTTTAGGGAAAGTATTTTATGCAGAATACGGAGCTTATAATGTGGCATTAGCAAAAGTTATCCCATTATACGAATCTCCGCTTATATTTCAGAAATATATTTTTCTATATTATTGTAGTTCTATATACCAAAATGAAATTGTCAATCGGAGCCGATGTGCACAAGCGGGATTCAATAAAGAAGACCTCAATTCATTGTTATTCCCTTTGCCACCTTTAGCTGAACAATATAGAATTGTAGAAAAGTATGAAAAAGCAATAGCAAGTATTATGAGCAGGTAAGCAATGAAAATACTGATATAACAGAAGAAATACCTTTTGACTTGCCTAATAATTGGACTTGGATTAGATTTGGTCAATACGTTAGAATGTCTATCGGAAAAACACCACCACGAGGCGAAACTAAATATTGGACAAATGGGATATATCCATGGGTCTCAATTTCTGACATGTCTGATTATGGATTGGTTAAAACAACAAAAGAAACTGTTTCGGAATATGTTCAAAGTTTATTTGGAGATATATCTTCTGCCGGAACTTTAATAATGAGTTTTAAGTTAACGGTAGGCAGAACTTCTATTTTAGATATTTCGGCATATCATAACGAAGCAGTTATATCCATATATCCTTTTGTGGATAAGGATTATAGAACAAGAAATTATCTGTTTTATATCTTGCCAATTATATCCAATCTTGGAGATTCTAAAGATGCTATAAAAGGTAAGACATTAAATTCTAAGAGTTTGAATAATCTATTATTGCCACTTCCTCCTCTTAATGAACAAGGGCGAATAGTGGCAATAATAGAACAATTATTTGATAAGTTGAGATAATTTATTTATTTGGTAAGCTATTCGTTGCTGTTCCGCTAATGGCGGAATACCAATAGTTAGATTGTAGAATAGCTCTTTATTGAGGTGCGGGATTGCTGCACCTCTTTTTGAATTTCTCAGTTCCGCTTTATAAAACAGAATGAAAGCCAAAACATAAGGCTTCCACATTACAGAAGAAATCCATAGTTGCTTGAACGTACTTCCCATATATCCATCTTGTGTAACGGAGAAAACTTCACCGGAATTTTCACCATCCACAAGAATGATGTTATCGCCCGCATAGACAAATTTTCCTTTATCAATAACGTTGGCAGATGATTTCCCACGCAGGTATTTTGCATCCAAACAGATGCCCTTCCCGGTTCTTTTTTCTCCATCGGTCAGTTGGCATACATCTTTCAAACGTAACACAGTCCAGTTATTGGGATATTCAAAAGGAATCTCAAATTCAACGATTTGCCCATTTATCCTCTCATAATACTTGTTATCGTCACCTTTGAAGATTACAGAGATCGTTAAAGCAGACTTCTTCAGTTTACCTTCTTTGACAGTTTTTCTTTTTCGGCTTTAATCTGTTCAAGCAATTCTTGGGCTGCGCCTTCTTCTGCAATCTGTGGAACAAGTTTTCCCTGTATTGCCTCTTGGAGAATTGATTTCTTGAGAAACTCATTTATAGAGCTATTTAATTTTACAAGTTTCGAGGAAAGAAACTCATATTTATCTACAATTGGTAGCAATACCTCTATTCTATTTGAAATTCGTTTTTGCTCGGCTAATGGAGCAATCGGGATTAAGAAATTTTGGATTCTAATTATTGCCAATTTAGGTTGCCCAACCTTAGTTGTGCATTCGCGAATCTGTTCTTGAACAACATCTGACAAAAGAGTATAAAGTAAATACAATTTACATAAAGCATAAATTTCTATTTTATCGGCGTTTTCAGTAAGATTGGCATTGTTAAATTCTTCTGGAACAATGCCAACATTTCCAATTGTTCCGGCAACTGTGATATAAAGGTCATCTTTGGAAATAATGTATGCCTTTATTTTTTCATAAATTTCATCGGTAATGTAGTGTATGTCATCATTCTTTATAGAATGATTCTTCATGTCTGCAACCCGGATATATTTGTGCCCTGTATCTATAGTAGACAAATTCATTCCAACTGGAATTCTTTTTCCTCCTTTGATAGTCGTGATATTTCCCAAACGTTCCCATTCCCACCCCTGCGGAATCTCAAACGGAATCTCCTCATCAATGCACTTTACTTCCCCCGTAGCGATAAACTTCTCATAATAGGAATTCAATGAATTTGTGAAGGCTATACATTATTAATGATAGCGAATTGTTTAACTAATAATGTATCAGACATGAACATTGAAAATTTTGAAACGTATCTGCGTCAAGGAAATATGGCAGAGAATACGGTTGCGGCTTATCTCTATGCCGTAAAAGAATACTATTCCCGACACAAGGAACTGAACAAGCGCAATCTGCTTGTTTATAAAACTTATCTCATTGAGAAGTTCAAGCCTAAAACTGTAAATCTTCGTATTCAGGCAATGAACAAGTATCTTGATTGCATGGGAAAATCTCGTCTGAGATTAAAATCCGTCAAGGTACAACAGCGTAGTTATTTGGAAAATGTAATCAGCAATGCCGACTATGTTTTCCTAAAAAACAAACTTAAAAAAGAGGAAAATCAAGAGTGGTATTTCGTAGTCCGTTTCCTTGCTGCCACTGGAGCAAGAGTCAGTGAACTCATACAAATGAAGGTGGAGCATGTGCAGATGGGCTATTTTGACATCTACACCAAAGGTGGCAAGATACGCCGTATCTACATTCCGAAGGCTTTGCGCAAGGAAGCTACAGAATGGCTTGGCAAAGTTAATCGTACCACTGGTTATCTTTTTCTTAACCGCTTCGGTGAACGTATCACTACAAGAGGTATTGCGCAACAGTTGAAAAACTATGCTTTAAAATATGGCTTGAATGAAAAAGTAGTTTACCCTCACTCATTCCGACATCGTTTTGCCAAGAATTTCTTGGAGAAGTTCAACGACATTTCTTTGCTTGCCGACCTGATGGGGCATGAGAGCATAGAAACTACTCGTATTTATTTGAGACGTAGCAGTGCCGAACAGCAAGAGATTGTTGATAAGGTTATAACATGGTGATTGGGTGTCGGGAGATGGACCTGTGGGAGAATATCCTTCCACAGGTGCTTAGCTCTACGGCAGGTCAAAATGGCGCAGATTTCCTGCGCCAAACGGTTTTCCGTTCTGCGGCAAACGATTTTTCAATCTGCTGAGAACGGTTTTCAGGTATGCCGACATCCATTTTACGGGCTTTGCCGTGACGGATAGTGGGTAAAAAGGAGACGTGGATATTTTCCGGAGGATGTTCTCCGCTCTCACTCCTCCTACAAACGGTTTTTCACCCGAAAAGGTTCGCTTCCTTCAGACTTCTTCTATATCAACGTTTTAAGGTGAACTTTCTGCCTTTACATCCTTCACCGGGATTTCACCGGGAAATGATACACTGCATACAGATTCCGATTTACAAATGTAAACCGACTGGTAATCAATAGGGTTATGGTGAAGGGCTTGACAAGGGCTTTTTCATGTCGTATATTTGCAAACGAGAAGACACCGAAAACACAAAGCCTATGGACTTCAAGAAAATCGCGCATGCCGCCGTCTGCCGGTGGAATGAAAAGCGACATGCGGACAAAACAGCGGATACCCTTCGTGCCGTCTTGCCGGAAACCGGAAACTCCGTAGCCCCGCAGGACAACACCCTCTCGGAAGCAACGGAGGCTATTCTCCAGTTGCCGGAAGCCGTACCCACTGTCCGTGAGGTGGCATCCCTAAAGGCCGCCAACCTCGAATCCACCCTCAGCGGTTTCCTCGCCGAACGATACGAGTTCCGTTTCAACGTGCTCACCGAAGCCACGGAATTCCGCCACCTGTCTGATGAGGGAAACGGGACCTTCCGGCCCGCCACGGAACGAGACCTGAATGCCATCTGCCTCGAAGCACACCGCCACGGCATCGACTGCTGGGACCGCGACGTGGCACGCATGGTGCACTCCGCAGACGTAAGGGAATACCATCCCTTCCGGCTGTATTTCCAACGGCTCCCGACATGGGACGGGCGCGACCGACTGCACGACCTGGCCACCCGTGTGTCGGACAGTCCCCTGTGGATACAAGCCTTCCACCGGTGGATGCTCGGACTGGCCGCGCAATGGGCCGGACTCTCCGACGGGCTGCACGCACATAGCACCGCGCCTCTGCTCGTCAGCGACGAACAAGGACTCGGAAAGTCCACCTTCTGCCGCACCCTACTGCCACCACTGTTGCAGGCCTACTACACCGACAGCGTGGACCTCGCGCGTCCCGACAAGGTGGAACGACAGCTCACCGAGATGGATCTGCTGAACCTGGATGAGTTCGACCGCATACCCGAGAAGAAACACCCGCTCCTGAAGAACCTCATGCAGCTCTCCGCCCTCAACCTGCGCAAGGCGTACCGGCGGCACAGCCAAGCCCTGCCGCGCATCGCCTCCTTCATCGGCACGTCCAACTCGCGCGAACTGCTTTCTGACCCTTCGGGAAGCCGCAGGTTCATCTGCGTGCTCGTGAAGCATCCCATCGACAGCACGGGTATCGACCATGCGCAAATCTACGCCCAACTGAAAGCGGAACTGGAAAACGGAGAACGGTACTGGTTCAGCCACGGGGAAGAGAACGCCCTGAGGCTGCACAACGCGGCTTTTTACCGTATCTACCCGGCCGGGGAAGTGTTGCGCCGTTACTATCGTGCGGCTCAGCCGGGGGAGAAGGTACGCCCGCTTTCGCTGCCCGAAATTTTCGCACGGTTGCGGCGGTTGGAACCCGGAGCGATGGCAGGCGTGACGCTACCCAAGCTGGCTCAGGCCCTCGTGGCCGCAGGAGTACAGAAAATACACACGCATTACGGAAACCGGTACCGGGTGGCGGAAAGATGACGGGCGTAGGGAAAAGGTATGGCTGGGGCGGGTATCTTGGGGTGCGAACGCCATGTTCACAAAATTTAAAGCGTTTTTCCTTATACCTATTATAAATAAGTTGTATCTTTGTCACGCTGAAAAAATAGAAAGATTCACTTAATACGTATAATAATATGGAATTTTTGACGAATGACAAATTGGTGATTGTCGGTGCAGCCGGTATGATCGGTTCGAACATGGCACAGACTGCCCTGATGATGGGTTTGACTTCAAACTTGTGCTTGTATGACGTGTTCTCTCCCGAAGGCGTGGCAGAAGAAATGCGCCAGAGCGGTTTCGACAATGTGAACATCACGGCTACGACCAATGTGGCTGAGGCTTTCAAAGATGCCAAGTATATCATTTCTTCAGGTGGTGCTCCTCGTAAGCAGGGTATGACCCGTGAAGATTTGCTCAAGGGCAACTGCGAAATCGCAGAACAGCTCGGTAAGGATATCAAAGCCTATTGCCCCGATGTGAAGCATGTGGTCATCATCTTCAACCCGGCAGACTTGACCGGTTTGGTGACCTTGCTTTATTCCGGTTTGAAGCCTTCTCAGGTGACGACTTTGGCCGGTTTGGATTCTACTCGTTTGCAGAGCGCGTTGGCCAAGAAGTTCGGCGTGTTGCAAAGCAAGGTGACAGGTTGTGCTACATACGGCGGTCACGGCGAGCAGATGGCTGTGTTCGGTTCGGCCGTGAAGGTTGACGGCAAGCCTTTGAACGATTTGATCGGAACAGATGCGTTTACGGCAGAAGAATGGGAAACCATGAAAGTGGACGTGACCAAGGGAGGCGCTAAGATAATCGAACTCCGCGGACGTTCTTCTTTCCAGAGCCCTTCTTATCTTTCAGTAGAAATGATTCGTGCGGCTATGGGTGGTGAGAAGTTCCGTTGGCCGGCCGGTACATACGTAAAGACCGACAAGTACGATCATATCATGATGGCTATGAATACGACCTTGGACGCAAACGGCTGTCATTATACGATGCCCGAAGGAACGGCCGAAGAAATTGCCAAATTGGATGCCAGCTACGCACACCTTTGCAAGATGCGCGACGAACTCGTGACATTGAATATTGTTCCTGCTATTTCAGAATGGAGCAAAATCAATCCGAATCTGTAATCGGCTGATGCCAATAAGGTTTAGAAGGTGCATATCTCGACGGGATATGCACCTTTTTTAAGGTTTGTGTCATAGAAAAAACGTGTTTTCTTTGTCGATTCAAAAAACATTGTTTAATTTTGCACCGCATTTTGCAAAAATAGTATTCATACATTATTATTAAAAACAAAAAAACATGATTGTAGTACCTGTAAAAGAAGGCGAGAACATCGAGAGAGCGCTGAAGAAATTCAAAAGAAAATTTGAAAAGACTGGTGTCGTAAAGGAATTGAGACGCAGACAACAGTTTGACAAACCTTCAGTGGTCAACAGACTCGCTAAAGAACGTGCGATTTACGTTCAGAAAATGCAACGTGTAGAAGAATAATTTAGCTGTTTTTCTTTGAACTTTCATTTTTATTTCCTATATTCGTTGTCGTAAAAGCAACGAGGTATGTGGACAGAAGCTTTTTTGGAATATTTGACGCTTGAACGGAATTATTCGTTGAGGACGGTCGAAGAATACCGCGACGATTTGAATGCGTTTGAATCGTATTATAAAAAGGTGGATTCCACATTGTCTTGGGAAACGATAGACGGAGATGTCGTGAGAGACTGGATGGTCTCGATGATGGAGGCGGGTCGTACGGCTACTACGGTTAACCGTAGATTAAGTGCCTTGCGTACGTTTTATCGGTATTTATTGAAACGGGATTGGATAAAAGCAGATCCTGTGAGAAATATACAAGGCCCCAAGAAGAAGAAACCATTGCCGGTGTTTCTAAAAGAAAGTGAAATGGATCGCCTGTTAGACGGTGAATTCTTCGACAGTGATTTCTTAGGCAAAAGAGATAAGCTGATAGTGAATACGTTTTATGTGACGGGAGTCCGCCTTTCTGAGTTGACAGGTCTGAATAATCAGGATGTGGATTTGTGGGGAGGCGTGATAAAAGTGACTGGGAAACGGAATAAGCAAAGGATTGTTCCTTTCGGTAGAGAACTGGAAGCATTGCTCAGGACATATCTGGATGAGAAATCATCTTTAGGTGTGGAAGATGGGGGGGCGATGTTTGTGGACGAAAAGGGAGAGCGGCTTACAAATGTAAAGGTGCGGAATCTTGTGCGGCATTATTTAGGAATGGTGACTACACAGAAGAAAAGGAGTCCGCACGTGTTACGGCATACTTTTGCAACCTCGATGCTGAACCATCATGCAGATTTAGAATCTTTAAAAGAGTTGTTGGGGCATGAGAGTATTTCTACTACGGAGATCTACACGCACACAACTTTTGAGGAATTAAAAGAAATGTATAACCAGGCTCATCCAAGAGCTTAAAAAGACAAGACTATGGAAGTAAAAATTCAGGCAATTCATTTTGATGCCACAGAGAAACTCCAAGAGTTTATCGAGAAGAAAGTAGCAAAGTTCGGAAAATTTAGCGAAGAAATAAGAAAGGTAGAGGTGTCATTAAAGGTCGTAAAGCCCGAAACCTCCATGAATAAAGAGGCATCCATCAAGGTTTTGGCCTCGACAGGAGAGTTTTTCGCGGAGAAAGTTTGCGACACATTTGAAGAAGCAGTAGATGTTTGTTTGGATGCGTTGGTACGCCAATTGTCCAAATATAAGGAAAAACAAAGAGATCATTAAAAAAAAAGAGATTTTTATTTGTGATTTCAAAAAATAGACTTAACTTTGCAGCCGTTTAAGGCATGTCGTTAGATGTGTAGGCTGCAAACGCCTCTTTAGCTCAGTTGGCCAGAGCACGTGATTTGTAATCTCGGGGTCGTTGGTTCGAATCCGACAAGAGGCTCAAACAAAGCTAATGCGAAAAAAAGGGCAAATACCAGAGTGGCCAAATGGGGCAGACTGTAAATCTGCTGGCTTACGCCTTCGGTGGTTCGAATCCATCTTTGCCCACGCTCATTGAAAGTCTTGAAAAGGCTAAATAATGAAACTGCGGAAATAGCTCAGTCGATAGAGCACTAGCCTTCCAAGCTGGGGGTCGCGGGTTTGAGTCCCGTTTTCCGCTCTAATTTTTTGCTGTTATAGCTCAGCGGTAGAGCACTTCCTTGGTAAGGAAGAGGTCCCGAGTTCAAGTCTCGGTAACAGCTCGGATGAGCATTAGATTATTCATTAATTAAATAAAAAGGAAAAAGCTATGGCTAAAGAGAAGTTTGAGCGTACCAAACCTCATGTAAACATTGGTACTATCGGTCACGTAGACCACGGAAAGACTACTTTGACTGCTGCTATTACTACAGTATTGGCAAAGAAAGGTTTGTCAGAAGTAAAATCGTTCGATCAGATCGATAACGCTCCCGAGGAAAAAGAGCGTGGTATTACTATCAATACTTCACACGTTGAGTATGAAACTGCAAACCGTCACTATGCACACGTTGACTGCCCGGGACACGCCGACTATGTAAAGAACATGGTAACTGGTGCTGCGCAGATGGATGGTGCTATCATCGTAGTTGCTGCAACTGATGGTCCGATGCCTCAAACTCGTGAGCACATCTTGTTGGCTCGTCAGGTAAACGTTCCGCGTTTGGTCGTATTCTTGAACAAGTGCGATATGGTTGACGACGAAGAAATGTTGGAGCTCGTTGAAATGGAAATGCGTGAGTTGTTGGCAGCTTATGACTTCGAAGAAGATACTCCGATTATCCGTGGTTCTGCTTTGGGTGCCTTGAATGGTGTACCTGAATGGGAAGATAAGGTAATGGAACTTATGGACGCTTGTGATACTTGGATTCAGGAGCCTGTTCGTGACGTTGAAAAGCCTTTCTTGATGCCGGTTGAGGACGTATTCTCTATTACTGGTCGTGGTACTGTAGCAACTGGTCGTATCGAGACTGGTGTTGTGAATAGGTGATGAAGTTCAGATCCTCGGTTTGGGCGAAGACAAGAAGTCTGTGATTACCGGTGTAGAAATGTTCCGTAAGTTGTTGGACGAAGGTGAAGCTGGTGATAACGTTGGTTTGTTGCTTCGTGGTATCGATAAAACAGAAATCAAGCGTGGTATGGTAATTACTCATCCGGGTTCTATTACTCCTCACTCTGGTTTCAAGGCTTCTATCTACGTTTTGAAGAAAGAAGAAGGTGGACGTCATACTCCGTTCGGAAACAAATACCGTCCTCAGTTCTATCTGCGTACTATGGACTGTACAGGTGAAATTCACTTGCCGGAAGGAACTGAAATGGTAATGCCGGGTGATAATGTAGAAATTACAGTACACTTGATTTATCCGGTAGCCTTGAACGTAGGTTTGCGTTTCGCTATCCGTGAAGGTGGACGTACGGTAGGTTCTGGTCAGATTACTGAAGTTTTTGACTAATTTAAGGTCATCATAGGCTCTCTCTTAGGGGAGAGCCACTTACGGGAGTAGCTCAGTTGGTAGAGCACCGGTCTCCAAAACCGGGTGTCGGGAGTTCGAGCCTCTCCTCCCGTGCTAATAATAAAGAATATGTTTAAGAAGATCTTTAAATATTGTAAGGAATCTTATGATGAGCTTGTCCATAAAACAACTTGGCCGACTCGTTCAGAACTTACTAACAGTGCAGTCGTAGTATTATCTGCTTCCCTACTCATTGCACTGGTTGTTTTCGCTATGGACTTCGTGTTCCAAAGCGCAATGGAAGTTATTTATCCTAATTAAGTAGAGAGATGGCTGATACTGAAATGAAATGGTACGTTATGCGTGCCGTGAGTGGAAAGGAAAGCAAGGTGAAGGAGTACATTGATGCCGAAATTAAAAAAGGTGACTTTGGAAAATTCGTCTCTCAGGTGTTGATACCGACAGAAAAAGTAGTTCAGGTTCGTAATGGTAAACGTATCGTTAAGGAGCGTAATCATTTACCGGGCTATGTGTTGGTAGAAGCAGCTTTAGTGGGTGAGATACCTGTATTGTTGCGTAATACGCCAAACGTATTGGGCTTTTTGGGTGAATCTAATAGTAACCCTACTCCGTTGCGTCAGTCTGAGGTTAATCGTCTTTTAGGTGCTGTTGACGAAATGCAAGATGTACCGGAAGAAGTGTTGATACCTTATGCTGAAGGGGAAACGGTTAAGGTGACAGAAGGACCTTTTAGTGGTTTTTCTGCCGTAATCGAAGAAGTGAATAACGAAAAGAAGAAGCTGAAAGTAATGGTCAAGATCTTCGGCCGTAAAACGCCGTTGGAATTAGGTTTTATGCAAGTAGAGAAAGAATGATGCGTTTTGTTACGCGTATTGTTCTTGAATATCAAATTCAATAAATAACAAGAAAATGGCTAAAGAAGTTGCTGGATTAATCAAATTACAGATTAAAGGAGGCGCTGCAAATCCATCACCCCCAGTAGGTCCTGCTTTGGGTTCCAAGGGTATCAATATCATGGATTTCTGTAAAGCATTCAACGCCAGAACGCAGGAGAAAGCCGGCAAGGTGCTCCCGGTGGTAATCACCTATTATACTGATAAGTCATACGACTTTATCGTAAAGACTCCTCCCGTAGCAGTACAGTTGATGGAGATTGCGAAGTTAAAAGGTGGTTCTGCAGAGCCGAACCGTAAAAAGGTTGCTGAAATCTCTTGGGAGCAAGTGCGTACTATCGCTCAGGATAAAATGCCTGATTTGAATTGCTTTACAATAGAAGCTGCGATGAAATTGGTTGCAGGAACAGCAAGAAGTATGGGTATCACTGTAAAAGGAGACTTCCCGGGTTAATAATTAATAATCTTCAATTAAAATGAGTAAACTGACAAAAAATCAGAAGTTGGTCGCTGACAAGATTGAAGCAGGGAAAGCATACTCTTTGAAAGAAGCTTCTCAGTTGGTTAAGGATATTACGACAACCAAGTTTGATGCTTCCGTAGACATTGATGTACGTTTAGGTGTGGATCCCCGTAAAGCCAATCAGATGGTGAGAGGTGTTGTGTCTCTGCCAAATGGTACGGGTAAAGTTACGCGGGTTCTTTGCTTGTGTACTCCGGATGCTGAAGCTGCTGCTAAGGAAGCAGGCGCTGACTATGTAGGTCTTGATGAATATATCGAGAAGATAAAAGGCGGTTGGACTGACGTGGATGTCATTATCACTATGCCTTCAATAATGGGAAAAATCGGTGCCCTCGGTCGTGTACTCGGTCCTCGTGGATTGATGCCTAACCCGAAGAGTGGTACTGTAACTATGGATGTGGCCAAGGCTGTGAGAGAAGTGAAACAAGGTAAGATTGACTTTAAAGTAGATAAATCTGGTATTGTACACACTTCTATAGGTAAGGTTTCTTTTACTGCTGAGCAAATTGCACAGAATGCGAAGGAGTTTATTTCAACTATCAATAAGTTGAAACCTACAGCCGCTAAGGGTACCTATATTAAGAGTATTTATCTTTCAAGTACGATGAGCCGCGGTATCAAGATTGACCCGAAGGCTGTTGAGGAAATTTAAAAAGTAATTGAATCATGAGAAAGGAAGATAAAGGTAATATTATAGCCCAACTTGGCGAAGTCTTGAATGAGTATGCTCATTTCTATCTGGTTGATGTGACGGGATTGAATGCTGCGACAACCAGTGCGATGAGAAGAAAATGTTTTCAGTCTGAAATTAAAATGGTAGTTGTGAAGAACACATTACTTCACAAAGCTTTGGAAGCGGCTGAGACAGATTATACTCCTTTGTACGATTGCTTAAAGGGTACGACTGCTGTGTTGTTTGCAAACACGGCAAATGCCCCTGCAAAGTTGTTGAAAGATTTTGCTAAGGATGGAATGCCCGCATTGAAGGCGGCTTATGCTGAAGAAGGTTTCTATGTAGGTGCAGACCAACTCGAAGCTCTTACGGCTATCAAGAGCAAGGATGAAGTTATTGCTGAGATTGTGGCTTTGTTGCAGTCACCGGCGAAGAACGTACTTTCTGCTCTTCAATCAGGTGGAAACACTATTCATGGAGTTCTCAAAACTCTCGGTGAAAGACCCGAATAAATTAAATTAGTATCAAACAAATAAAAAATAGAATAAAAATGGCAGATTTGAAAGCTATTGCTGAAGAATTGGTAAATTTGACAGTTAAGGAAGTTAATGAATTGGCAACTATCCTGAAGGATGAGTACGGAATTGAACCTGCTGCTGCAGCTGTTGCTGTTGCTGCTGGTCCTGCTGCTGGTGGCGCTGAAGCTGCTGCTGCAAAAGATTCTTTCGATGTAGTATTGAAGAGTGCAGGTGCAGCTAAGTTGCAGGTAGTTAAGGCTGTGAAAGAAGCTTGCGGCCTTGGCTTGAAAGAAGCAAAAGAAATGGTTGACGGTGCTCCCAGCGTATTGAAGGAAGGAATGCCGAAAGCTGATGCTGAAGCTTTGAAGAAGACTCTCGAAGAAGCTGGTGCTGAAATCGAGTTGAAGTAATTAAAAGCCTGTATTAGCAGGTTTGTCGGTAAAGAATCCTCTGGTAGAGGGTTCTTTACCTTTTTGTGTCTAAAACTATCAACAAGTTCAACTAATAATAATATAGATGTCTTCTAATCTTGTAAATCAGAGAGTTAACTTTGCAACAGTTAAGAGTCCGATGCCTTATCCGGATTTTCTTGATGTGCAATTGAAGTCGTTTAAGGACTTCCTGCAGTTGGATACTCCTCCTGAGAAACGTAAAAACGACGGCTTATATAAAGTCTTCTCAGAGAATTTCCCAATTGCCGATACGCGTAATAACTTCGTTTTGGAGTTCCTTGATTATTATATTGATCCTCCGCGCTATACAATTGAAGAGTGTTTAGAGCGTGGGCTCACCTATAGTGTGCCGCTCAAGGCCAAATTGAAGTTGTATTGTACCGACCCGGATCACGAAGACTTTGATACGGTTATTCAGGATGTGTTCTTAGGTCCTATTCCTTATATGACCGATAATGGAACTTTTATTATTAACGGAGCTGAACGAGTTGTAGTTTCCCAATTACATCGTTCTCCGGGTGTTTTCTTCGGTTCAAGTATTCATGCGAATGGGACGCAACTATATTCGGCACGTATCATTCCATTCAAAGGTTCATGGATTGAATTTGCTACAGACATCAATAATGTCATGTATGCGTATATCGACCGTAAGAAGAAATTGCCTGTTACGACTTTGTTGCGTGCCATAGGTTTCGAGGACGATAAGGATATTCTGGAGATTTTCAATTTGGCGGAAGAAGTCAAAGCGACGAAAACCAATTTAAAGAAATACATTGGTAAGAAGTTAGCTGCACGTGTGCTGAAGAGTTGGATTGAAGATTTCGTGGATGAAGACACCGGTGAGGTGGTTTCAATAGAGCGTAATGAAGTCATCTTAGACCGTGAAGCTATATTGGACGAAGACAATATTTGCATCATTTTGGATAGCGGTGTTCAAAGTGTGTTGTTGCATAAGGAAGAGATAAATACGTCTGATTATTCTATCATCTTCAATACACTTCAGAAGGATCCGAGTAATTCTGAGAAGGAGGCTGTATTATACATTTACCGTCAGTTGCGTAACGCCGACCCTGCAGATGATGCCAGTGCACGTGAGGTCATCAATAACTTGTTCTTTTCAGAGAAACGTTATGATTTGGGTGAAGTGGGACGCTACCGTATCAATAGAAAGCTGAATCTTTCTACGGATATGGATGTCCGCGTATTGACGAAAGAAGATATTATCGAGATTATCAAGTATCTGATAGAGTTGATAAACTCAAAGGCACTTGTCGATGACATCGACCATTTGAGCAACCGTCGTGTAAGGACTGTAGGCGAACAATTAAGCAATCAGTTTGCTATTGGTTTGGCTCGCATGAGTCGTACGATTCGGGAACGTATGAATGTACGTGACAACGAAGTCTTTACTCCGACGGACTTGATTAATGCGAAGACCATTTCTTCCGTGATTAATTCTTTCTTCGGAACCAATGCCCTTTCGCAATTCATGGACCAGACCAACCCTCTGGCAGAGGTAACGCACAAACGTCGTTTGTCTGCCCTCGGTCCTGGCGGTTTGTCTCGTGAACGTGCAGGTTTCGAAGTGCGTGACGTACACTATACACACTATGGCCGTTTGTGTCCTATCGAATCTCCTGAAGGACCGAACATCGGTTTGATTTCTTCTTTGTGTGTATATGCCAAGATTAACGACCTCGGTTTCATTGAAACCCCTTACCGTAAGGTGCAAGACGGAGTGGTTGATTTATCATTGGAAACCGGTATTGAATATTTGACAGCAGAAGAGGAAGAAGGCAAGATTATTGGACAGGGTAATGCACCGTTGAATGATGACGGTACGTTTATCCGTAAGAAAGTAAAGTGTCGTCAGGATGACGATTATCCGGTTGTTCCCCCTTCTGATGTGAATCTGATGGACGTGGCTCCGCAGCAGATTGCTTCTATTGCCGCATCTTTGATTCCGTTCTTGGAGCATGACGACGCGCACCGTGCGTTGATGGGTTCAAACATGATGCGCCAGGCCGTGCCTTTGTTGCGTAGCGAATCTCCGATTGTAGGTACCGGTATAGAAAAACAGGTATGTGAGGATTCCCGTACGATGATTACGGCCGAGGGTGATGGCGTGATTGAATATGTGGACGCTACGACTATTCGTATTTTGTACGACCGTACGGAAGAAGAAGAGTTCGTAAGTTTCGAGCCTGCGTTGAAAGAATACCGCATCCCGAAGTTCCGTCGTACAAACCAGAATATGACGATTGACCTTCGTCCTATCTGCGATAAAGGCCAACGCGTAAAAGCCGGGGACATTTTGACGGAAGGTTATTCTACCCAGCAAGGGGAATTGGCTTTGGGTAAGAACCTTTTGGTGGCTTACATGCCATGGAAAGGCTATAACTATGAGGATGCCATTGTGCTGAACGAGCGCGTGGTACGCGAAGATATTTTGACCTCAATCCATGTGGAAGAATTCTCGTTGGAAGTTCGTGAAACGAAACGTGGAGTGGAAGAGTTGACGGCTGATATTCCGAATGTAAGCGAAGAAGCTACTAAAGATTTGGATGAGAATGGTATTGTCCGCGTCGGTGCCCGCATTCAGCCGGGTGATATTATGATCGGTAAGATTACTCCGAAGGGTGAGAGCGATCCTTCGCCCGAAGAGAAGCTGCTGCGTGCCATTTTCGGTGATAAAGCCGGTGATGTGAAGGATGCTTCTTTGAAAGCTTCTCCGTCATTGAATGGTGTGGTGATAGATAAGAAGTTGTTCTCCCGTGCCATCAAGACACGTGCTGCCAAGGCTGCGGACAAACTGATTCTTCCGAAAATAGACGAGGAATTCAACAGCAAGGTTGAAGATTTGAAGGCCATCTTGATAGACAAATTGTTGGAGCTGACGAAAGACAAGGTTTCACAAGGCGTGAAAGATTATATGGGTAGCGATGTGATTGCTTCGGGACGTAAGTTTGCGGCTTCCGCTTTGGAAGGACTCGATTTTACGACGATACAGTTAAGTGGCTGGACGGATGACGAGCATCTGAACGGTTTGATATCTCAACTGATTATAAACTTCCTGAAGAAATACAAGTTGCTTGATGCCGAACTGAAACGTAAGAAGTTTGCGATTACGATTGGTGATGAATTGCCTTCAGGTATCATTCAGATGGCTAAGGTTTATATCGCCAAGAAACGTAAGATCGGTGTCGGCGACAAGATGGCCGGACGTCACGGAAACAAGGGTATCGTATCAAAAATCGTACGTCAGGAAGACATGCCGTTCTTGGCTGACGGAACGCCGGTCGATATCGTTTTGAATCCGTTGGGTGTGCCTTCTCGTATGAACATCGGTCAGATTTTCGAGACTGTTTTAGGGGCTGCCGGAAAAGAACTTGGAGTGAAGTTTGCTACTCCGATTTTCGATGGTGCTACGTTGGATGACTTGTGTGAATGGACGGATAAAGCCGGTTTACCGCGCTATTGCTCTACGCAGTTGTATGACGGCGAGACCGGTGAGAAGTTCGACCAGTTGGCCACTGTCGGTATTGCTTATATGCTGAAGTTAGGCCACATGGTAGAAGACAAGATGCACGCCCGTTCCATCGGTCCGTATTCATTGATTACCCAACAGCCGCTCGGAGGTAAGGCGCAGTTCGGTGGTCAGCGTTTCGGAGAAATGGAAGTCTGGGCCATCGAGGCGTTCGGTGCATCTCATGTGCTACAGGAAATCTTGACTATCAAGTCGGACGATGTGGTAGGCCGTTCGAAAGCATACGAAGCGATTGTCAAGGGCGAGCCGATGCCAACTCCGGGTATTCCGGAATCACTGAATGTGTTGCTCCACGAGCTGAGAGGCTTGGGGTTGAGCATTACGCTTGAATAACAGTTGAACTCTTTTATTAATAACAGAATATGGCTTTTAGAAAAGAATCTAAAATAAAGAGTAACTTTACGAAGATAACCATCGGATTGGCTTCGCCCGAAGAAATCCTGGAAAATTCGTATGGTGAGGTTTTGAAACCCGAAACCATTAACTATCGTACCTATAAACCCGAACGTGACGGTTTGTTCTGCGAGCGTATTTTTGGTCCGACGAAGGATTATGAATGCCATTGCGGAAAGTATAAACGGATTCGTTATAAAGGTATTGTCTGCGACCGTTGTGGCGTGGAAGTAACAGAAAAGAAGGTACGTCGCGAACGTTCAGGACACATTGCATTGGTGGTGCCTGTGGCTCATATCTGGTATTTTCGTTCGTTACCGAACAAAATCGGTTATCTGTTGGGAATACCGACAAAGAAGCTGGATGCAGTCATTTACTACGAACGTTATATAGTCATTCAGCCGGGCGTGCTGGCCGAAGAAGGAATCGCAGCCAATGACTTGTTGACCGAAGATGAATATTTGGATTATCTGGAGAAACTTCCCAAAGAGAACCAGTATTTGGATGATTCGGATCCTAATAAGTTCATAGCCAAGATGGGTGCAGAGGCCATTTATGACCTTTTGCTCCGTTTGGATTTGGATAAATTGTCATACGAATTGCGTGACAGTGCCAATGCCGATACGGCCCAGCAGCGTAAGACCGAAGCCCTGAAGCGGTTGCAGGTGGTTGAGTCTTTCCGTGCCAGTCGGGGACGCAATAAGCCCGAATGGATGATTATGAAAATCCTTCCGGTGATTCCGCCCGAACTGCGTCCGTTGGTTCCGTTGGATGGCGGCCGTTTTGCCACTTCCGACTTGAACGACTTGTATCGTCGTGTCATTATTCGTAACAACCGTCTGAAGCGACTGATTGAAATCAAAGCTCCCGAGGTGATTTTGCGTAATGAGAAACGTATGTTGCAAGAGGCCGTGGACAGCTTGTTCGACAACTCCCGCAAGTCCAGTGCGGTAAAGACGGATGCCAACCGTCCTTTGAAGTCCCTTTCCGATTCGTTGAAAGGTAAGCAAGGCCGTTTCCGTCAGAACCTGTTGGGTAAGCGTGTGGACTATTCAGCCCGTTCGGTAATCGTTGTAGGACCGGAGTTGAAGATGGGAGAATGCGGTCTGCCTAAATTGATGGCCGCAGAACTTTATAAGCCGTTCATCATCCGTAAGCTCATAGAACGCGGTATCGTGAAGACCGTGAAGTCTGCCAAGAAGATTGTAGACCGCAAGGAGCCTGTGATTTGGGATATTTTGGAATACGTGATGAAAGGACATCCGGTGTTGTTGAACCGTGCTCCGACATTGCACCGCTTGGGTATCCAGGCTTTCCAACCCAAGATGATAGAAGGTAAGGCTATTCAGTTGCATCCGTTGGCTTGTACGGCGTTCAATGCCGACTTCGACGGTGACCAGATGGCTGTGCATTTGCCTTTGAGCAACGAAGCGATTCTGGAAGCGCAGATTTTGATGTTGCAGTCTCACAATATCCTGAATCCGGCAAACGGCGCGCCGATTACGGTGCCTTCTCAGGATATGGTGTTGGGCTTGTACTATATTACCAAGCTCCGTCCAGGTTCTAAGGGCGAAGGTTTGACATTCTATGGTCCCGAAGAGGCTATCATTGCTTACAATGAGAAGCGTGTAGACATTCATGCGCCTATTAAAGTTGTGGTAAAGGACCTGAATGCGAATGGCGAGCTGGAAAAGAAGATGGTGGAAACGTCCGTAGGCCGTGTGATTGTCAACGAAATCATACCGGAAGAAGTCGGTTATTTCAACGACATCATTTCCAAAAAGACTTTGCGCGGCATCATCACCGACGTGATCAAGACGGTAGGTGTGGCTCGTGCCTGCGAATTCCTGGACGGTATCAAGAATCTGGGTTATCGTATGGCATACGTGGGCGGTTTGTCTTTCAACTTGGGTGATATTATCATTCCGGAAGAAAAAGAGGAACTGGTTCGTCGCGGAAACGAAGAAGTGGAACGCATTGCCAATGATTATGGTATGGGTTTCATCACGGACAACGAACGTTATAACCAGGTCATCGATACTTGGACACACGTCAACAATGACCTTTCCAAGGTCTTGATGAAGACCATGAAAGAAGCCGACCAAGGTTTCAATGCCGTATATATGATGTTGGATTCCGGAGCCCGTGGTTCTGCCGGACAGATCAGCCAGCTTTCCGGTATGCGTGGTTTGATGGCCAAGCCCCAGAAAGCCGGAGCCGAAGGCGCCCAGATTATCGAAAACCCGATTCTTTCCAACTTCAAGGAAGGCATGAGCGTGTTGGAGTACTTCATTTCTACCCACGGTGCCCGTAAGGGTTTGGCCGATACGGCTTTGA
>VOFC01006381.1_pt1 | contig 21260 bp, 40 predicted proteins | sample 5384161 | NCBI WGS metagenome assembly VOFC01 (sample SAMN12384722, study PRJNA508395) | human gut metagenome | isolation source: healthy gut B | host: Homo sapiens
CAACAGTCTGTCGCTGGTTTAAGTGCTACTGTTACGAAAAAAATTGCAGAGGTGAAGCAGACTATTCAACAGGGTGCTAATGAAGTAAAAATGAACTATCTAATCAAACTCAAACTTTGACTGATAAACTTTCTGATGTGAAGAATGGAATAGTTGAAGGTATAACGGATTTGAAAAAGATACTACAACACAAGGATTTAAGGACGTTGTGCAGGGTATTACTGATTTGCCTGGGAAAATTGGTGAAATGTTGCAAGGGCTGATTGTACCGGATTCTGATAAGGTATCTGGAAAATTTTCAGATTTTAATGATTTGGCTGAAGAAAAACTCGGTGTAATTTATCAGGTTCCAGAAATGATGTTTTCTATGGCCAATTCTATTGTATCCGGTGCCGTTGAGCAAAAAAAGGAGAAATGACGCTGCCAAAGTTTGAAATCATTATGCCTGCCACGAACCAAAGCCGAGCAGGTGAACGCTTGACTGTATGGGAAGAATATACTTTTCAAATTTGGCCCGAAGGAACGGAAGTTATTCATACCGCAGTTCAAACGGCTACTTCTATGGTCTGTGTTATTTTGATGTTTAATGCTTTTTAAAGCGAAAATATGAAGATTGGTTGGATGGCAAATGATAATTGAATTAGTTCTTGATGTTGTGTTAGGAATTTTATCAACCTTGTTTGGTCTGCTCCCCTCCTCCCTTCTCTGCCTGCTGCCGTTACTGATGTATGGTCGCAGATTCTTGGTTATCTCAATCAAGGCATGGGCTTTGTCGGCTCTTGGCTCTATCTTCCTGTTGCGCTGCCTTGTATGGGAATTGTTGTGGCTGTTGAGCTGTGGGATGATTTTTTACAAAATGCTTCGGTGGTTTATGGGAAAAATTCCTTTTTAAATATTCGTCTTTAGGTGGGATTTTTTGACTATGTTAATTGATTTGTCTACTGGCTTTGTTGTCTGTGCTATTGAGGGTTTTCTTGACACTATTGATGATTATTTGGATTCTTCCGGTTATTCCATTGGCTCGACTGGTCAGCTTATCAATCAAAAAAAGGCAGGTTGGTTGATGCCTTTCGTGAAAATTTGACTATAGTTGAATTTGTATGACGCGTAGCGTAAACGACCCCGTAGTCGCTGCGACTTTTGCAGTAGCCTAAGGGGGAAAGAGAGCCGTAGGCCGTTCCGGTTATTATTCTGTAACAGCAGCGGTGTTATATTTTTGTTTTGCTATTATAGAATAGCGTTTTAATGATAAAGAAAGGATGATTTACATGGAATTTTATAAGTTGAGAAATCGGTATACTTCGCCTAATAAGGCACTTAAAACGAAAAATTTGCGTCCGGAGCCGGACCGTCAACCCCCGCTTTGCTAACCAGGGGGTAGAAAAACCAAAACAAAATACCGCTATTCAAACGATAGAGTTCGACGAACTTTGCCGTGTGGATTATAATGGGATGTTGGCAAGTATCGACTGGTTGGAATTTACTGTATTTGATATGGATTGTATTTTTGTGATTCAAAATATTTTGGGTTTGGAACTTACTGATTTTGATGATACTGGTCGTGGTGGCCGTGGTTATCCGAATATGTTTCAAGCAAATTTTGGTGATGTTCGTGTGCTGCATGGTGCTAAAAATCCGGAAATAATGGGTGTTCATGTTACGATTTCAGGTCAAGGCTGTAAAGCTCTTTTTTTCTCGTGTTCTGCCGTCTGTTCTGATTGAAAATATTCTTTGTTATAACTGTAAAGTCACGCGGATTGATTTGGCTTTGGATAATATTGGAGATATTTATTTTTATCCCTATGAGATTAAGCAATTTGTGTTTGATAAACGAACAAAATCCCGTTGGCGTACTTTTGAGTTGGTACAGAGTGGTTCCATCCAGTCGGCCGAATTGACTGGTGATACATTTTATTTAGGTTCTCGCACATCTGATTTGTTTTGTCGTATCTATGATAAAACATTGGAACGGATTGCCAAAGATGATGTGGAAGTTCCTGAATATTGGGTTCGCTGGGAATTGGTTTGTAAAGATGACCGTGCACAGGTTGCCTGTGAGCAGCTGCTTGATACCGGTTTTGCTATCGGTCAAATTTTATCTGGTGTTTTGTCCAATTATTTTTCAATTCTAGTTGAAAATCCTTTAGATTCTCATAAAGACAGGTGGCCCATTAATGAACGTTGGCAGCAGTTTCTTGGTGATGTAGAGCCTATTCGTTTATTTCTGTATTCTGCGAAAGGAGCAAACACTTGAAGATAAAAAGGAACATGTTATGAAACAATATGGCCCTACTCTTTCCGCTCTTCCGTGTTTATGGTTCTGATTCGATTGTTTCTGAAATAGGTTTGAATGCCTGGCGAACTAATAAAAACTTGCTATGCTAACGATACAAGCGGCTCAGCAACTTGAACAGGAACGGAAAGAACGCGCTTGTCATTTTAAATAAATTTACATACAAAAAAATCAAAGTTACATATTCTACATAAAGTTTACTGAAGATAAGTTCTATTATGTAAACTTGTATAAAAAATTCTCAATCATCAGCGACCGATTTAAAAATCAAAATATATTCTATGCTATTTATGCTCTATTGTAGAAAAAACATTTCATGCTATAATATTATTCAGTAAGTTAAAGTTAGTAAGCATTGAGAAAAATGTTCAGAAAGGAATTGTCAAAAATCATGCATACATCTATTGATATTTCTCAACAAAAACAAACAATGATTTTTGTCAGCCTTTTGCTTTCGTTTCTACAATTAATAATTATAATTTCGACAATGGCTTTTCAGTCGGTATTACAGCACGTATTATTTCTGTTTTTTCCTTTTCTATTTTGCTTGCGAATTTAGCGTGTCAGGAGCAACTTATCAAACATTCAAATTCAGCAAACTTAGAAAGGAACTGTCACGATGTCAAGCTATGAAACCTTTTTCTGATCAGAGAAGAACACTTATTTTTATCAACATTTTAATCACCTGTATTGCCTCCTCCCTTTTTGGCCACTGCACTGACAACCGCATTGCCGCCTATCATTGAAGAATTTCAAATCAGTATGGCAACCGGACAATGGCTGACCAGCGCCTATTCTATGGCAATGGGGATTATTATGCCTTTAACCGCCTTTTTAATCACACGGTTTCCCACCAAAAACTATATTTGACCGGCGTTATCTGTTTTACAGTTGGCTTATGCATTTCTGCGATTGCTTCTAGTTTCTCATTTATGATGGGCGGCAGAATTCTGCAGGCTTGTGGGGAATGGAATTTCACCTCGATGGCACAGGTCATTTTACTCACGATTTATCCAGCAAAGCAACAGGGCAGTATCATGGGTTGGTATGGTTCAGCTGTCGGCGCTGCACCGGTAATTGCCCCTACGCTGGCCGGAATTTTAATTGATTATTTTAGTTGGAGAATGATTTTCTATATCTCTATTGTTATTATGCTGTTTTCCTTTATTTTCGCGCTTTTTGTATTTGACGACTTTTTTAGATACAACTGTCAAAAAAGTTTGATATACTTTCTTTTATTTTGAGTGCGTTTGCCTTCGGCGGTATTATTTTTAGGAATTGGCAATATCAGTAGTTATGGCTTTGCCATCAATGCAACTTTGCCTCTATTGATAGGGCTCATCACCGCTGTACTTTTTGTATATCGGCAATTTCATCAGGAAACAGCATTTTTGGAGCTGCGCATTCTGAAAATAAAAAAATTATACACTCAGCGTTATCGGCAGCATGCTGCTTTTACTTTATCATGATGGGCGCTTCGATTTTGATGCCACTATATATCCAATCTATTATGGGCTACTCCGCCACAATCTGCGGCCTTGTTTTGTTGCCTGGTTCGTTGCTGATGGCTTTTATCAGCCCTTTGCCGGAAAAATCTATGATAAATTTGGCATGAAACTACTATTTACGGTTGGTGCTATCTGTCTGCTGTTTGGTAATTTGGGAATGGTCTTTGTCACGATGGAAACAACACTTTTTGTTACCCACTATTTATAACGCAATCCGTAACATTGCCATCGGCTGTTTGCTCATACCATTGGTTACCTGGGGCATTGGCAATATCAAACGCGATGCTACAGCCCACGGAACCGCCCTTTTTAAATTCGCTGCGTACCATTGCAGGTGCGATTGGCTCGGCAGTGTCCGTAGGCGTTATGACAATGGTGGCCTCTCGTTTGACGACTTCTTTCGCAATTCTTCAAGGCCTACATATCAGTTTTTGATGTTGACGCTTTTCACGGGCATTTTGTTGCTTATGGCCATCTTTTTGTGTCCATTCGGAGCGTTAAAAAATCAGCTAAAACGCAAAAAAAATCCTCCTACGGCATTGTTTTCTTTTTTGCCCTGGAGGATTTCTGCGTTTCTCCATTAAACCGTAAACAAAACGCTGTCAGATCCCCTGCAGAACACGGTAAAAAGCAGTATATAGATATTCCAAGAAATCATGCAAAAAAAGCTGGCGGCAGTGTAGAGTGTCAAGCCGCAAAGTAATGGTTTACGCCGTTCATATTTATCGCTGAAAGGTCCCCATACCAGCAGACCGAGCGTTTTTGCTCTGGAAGAATTACAGCGATTTTTAATAAATATCCAAGTATCCAAGCCTAAGGCTGTTTTTTATTTCTATAGAGTAATACCGTTATAATCAACATCAGGATACAAATCACCGTAATTGTAGAGAATCCCAATACATATCCGCCGCTCAAATCATAAAACAAACCAATCAGCGTGCAGGTAATCGCAAGTAAAAGAACATCCAGAGGCAACAACAGAATAGATTGCACCATAATGTTTTCGGCCAAAAATATCTTCTACTAGCAACGGCGACATTGCAATATATAATGCATCGCTGATTCCTAAAATAAACGCGCCAATCATCAAACAAGGAACAAAATGCCATCCCATAATTAAAATAATACTGGCAACGAATAATAGTACGATACTGACTGTTTCAACCTTAGCCACGCCAAACATATCTACTAGATAGCCTAAAATAACAGCCCCTAGAGTATCTCCCAGCATTGCACAAGATATTAGCATCCCTCCGATTACTACAGTGTATTGTAACGATTCTGCATACGAAGATAAATAAATGATATAGGAGCAAATATAGGTCGCAAAGCATGCGAGAAAAAACACCATCCAAAATTTTTTATTTGTCAGAAGTTCTTTATAATTCATGACCGTATCGTCTTTTTGCCGACAGTTTCTTGAGAAAGCGCTGCTTCATCGGCAGTAAAACCATAGGGCAATAAATTTTTTTGAGACGGATGATCCTTCAATAATAAAAACGTTGCCGGCAATATGCAGACTGCCGTAATAGCGGCCATACCCAAGTATCCTGCTCTCCAGCCCATGCTCATGATAATATTAGACAATAAAACGCTGCTGCAGGCTCCGCCTATACCGCCGCATGCCGCAGCAATGCCCATTGCTGTTCCCTGACGTTTGTCAAACCAATTTGTAATCAATAATGGAACGGGCAGAATCATCAACATATTTATGGCGATACCTAAAAAACTGCCAGAACATAAAACATCCAGATAGAGTTTGCTTGGCTAAAAACCGATTACACATCCACATGTAACAAAAGCTGCAAGCAGTACCATTTTCTTTATGCCATACTTATCAACTAATTTCTTGCAGAAAATAGCCGTTGCAGCAGTCGAAAAATTTTGAATCATAATATAGATACTAAATGCTGTTGCACGGATATTGAATGCTTCACAGACAGAGTTTAGAAATAATCCAGAACAATTTAATACCGTACCCAGGGAACCTACTTCAAGTAAGCAGCAAACGATTAAAACTATCCAGGCATAATGCATGACGCTTCCTCCGCTTATCTAACCAAGTATGAAACAGAGCAAATAAACAGCATACCCAACCGCTCGTCTATTTGCTCTGTAAAACATGCAACTCGTAAATATTACACCATTGTCTCGTTTAAAATCTGCATCAAATAGATTAGCAACTGCGGCATCTTCTTCTACAGCTACACAAAAACTATCAGTTAATGCTTTTGGGTATTCCACAGTCCCTTCTACTGCTGTACGGGAATTCCCATATTATCGACTGCATTTGGCATACGATAATGAGCCTGCTCCGGTGGAACTATGGCAATTTCTTCTGAATGCTGCGCTCGCGGTACATACTCATACGGATAGCGGTAAGCGCGATAAAGTTCGCGTACACCACCCCCAGCAGCTATTTGGATAAGGACTCATATACTCCCAAACAATTTGACCGCTTCTGGTTACTTCCAAAATCCGACCATCCATGCCAAGTGTGATTAAGGTATTTCCATTAGGCAAACGCTGTGCGCCGCTGGTCAGCGGACTGTAAAAATGATTGGCATTTACGGAAGGCAGCTTTCCGGCTTCTCTGGGACCATACTGCCATACAATTTGTTTAGTAACCGGATTAATTTCCAATACACGAGTAATCTCGAATCATCGTTTTAAGCCGTATTTGGAATTGACATCAGGTGTGCCGTAACCGCCAGCGCCACCGTTATCAAATACTAAGATATTGCCAGCGCCGGGTAATCCTTGTGGTATCATATGGGTCATGTGCGGCCCTATGATGTTGCCAATGGCTTTTGCCTTTTCATCATACTGAAAATCAGGGCCGATTTTCCAGACAATGTTGCCGGTCGCTTTCTCAATAATTGCCAGGAAATTTGCTTCCCGACTGTCGAAAATAATATTTTCCGGTTTAAACCGTTCATCGCCCTTTTCGTACCATTTATTAGGTCCAAACTCGCTCATGCAGTTAATATGCAGCCAATCCCCATGCCGCCGCCAGCTTTATGCATATTGGGATTGCGGAAAATTGTATTTTTGCGCTTCACTGAATCCGATTTCATCAAAATGGTCGCTGGCTTGCCATTCCCAAATTATGTTACCTTCCCAATCGACTTCAATAAATACATCATCACATAGGTTATAGGAACTAATCTTCGGATTGCTAATGGTACGATGACATAACAGCAAGGTATTGCCGCAATCCGTTTTACATTCCATATCCGACACATAGTAGCCTACAGGGTTTCCTTCCCGCTGAAAGTCATGGTGCTGGCGCGCCATCCACTGCGGATGCTCAGGATCATCCTGTACTAGCTCATGCTTATCAAATTTCCAGATAATATTTCCGTCCCAGTCCACTTGGATTAAGTCTAAATCATCCTGATAACCAAATTTTTTCGTCACGTTCTCCGCTGTGACCAAATACATAGCCGCCATTCATCAGTTTATTGGGAAAACCGCGCAGTTTATCCCATATTTTAACCTCGCCGCCGTTCATATCAATCAGTACGGTACCAACCTCCGGCGCGTTGAATAAGGTGTAACCATTAAAAAAAGCATTTTTCTGGATTATAAATTGTGACTCCAGTTGGGTATACATTTGGACTTCCCATAACTATCTTCTCCTTTGATTAAAATTGATTGAATTGATGAAATTAATCGCATTTTTTTATTACACTTCATTTTTCATGTTACATTCATTCTACTGAAAAGATACTTTGCTGTAAAATAGCAAATGGACAATGTTGACATAAGTAAATAGTAATGGCAAAGTCTTGCATCCCATCAAATAATACGATATATTTATTATAGTAATAAAATTTTTGATGCAAGTTCATATACGGATTAGGGTGGAGATTATATGCGTATTACACAAATCGAACAAATACTGGAAATTGATCGCTCGGCCTCTATTTCAAAGGCTTAACGGAACCTTTTTATCTCGCAGCCAGCCTTGAGTACAATGCTGCAGGAATTTGAAACAGAAATTGGCGTGAAAATATTTGAACGGACCAAATCCGGCGTCACGCCCACATCGGATGGCGTACAAATACTGAATTCTATGAGAACAATTATGCAGGAAATCAAATATATACAGTCTTTTTCTGAAAAATCAGAAGAATTGACAGGAGATTTCACACTAGCCATCAGGGGCTGCCTATGAATTTTTATATACAGATATTATCCAGCGCTTTAAAGAGAATTTCCCCCAAAGCAAATCTAAAAACTGTTAATTATTCTCCAAACATTGCTGACCATGTTTCAAAAGGGTTTGTAGATTTGGCTTTACTGCCCTTTTACGACGAAAAAGGGACCTATTATATTATTCGCAGGAAGCTATCAGCAGTCAATATAAAAATATTACAATCCTTCCGTTGAGTACGATTCAGACATGCGTTGTTGTCAATAAAGCCCATCCCAAAAGTGGCTGTGAAACCATTTATTTCTCAGATTTAATACAGGAGCAATTAATTCTCGGAAAGCAGCATGAGCTTTGGCAGATTCAAAAATATTTAAAACCGGAAAAATATCCGATTACGAATATAGAGCGCTCTACTGTTTTGGAACTGTTAGATCGCAGCTATGCGGTTTTATTAGATTCTTATTGCAACCAAGCCTTTGATATATACCGGCAACGCTACGCCGATTATAAAGTCATTCCTGTCTTACAGGATATTGTGGGATTGGACAGTGGTTGGGAAACCTATTTTATCTATCGCAATTCCTGTAATAAATTACAACGGCTTTTTATTCACGAAGTAAAAACCTTGCTGCGTCGGTATGATTTTTTACCTATGTAGCTTTCGTCTCTTTCCTATGTAAGAGGATGTTGATATAACAATTTGCTTATATCAACATCCTCTCTTTTGTATTATCCAAAAACAATATTTATACTTATAATAAATACATAGAAATGCATTTCAACACTTCATTTTCAGTTCTTATGTCATGAAAACGAATACAGGAGGGATTTTTTTATGAGCAATTCAAAGTTAAATTTCAAAATAATTCTAGCATGGCTTATTTCTATTGGAATTCCATTGCTAATTTATAGTATTCCCACAACAGAACTTTTCACTATACAAATGCGTACATTTTTAACAGTAACAGTTTGCGCCATCCTACTAATTGCATTGAATACAATACCGACACCTATCGTTACACTATTGTTGCCCGTTTCATATATTATATTTGGCTTAACGGATTCCTCTACTGCCTGGTATCCTTGGACGATGCCTACCGTATGGATGATTATCGGCGCGTTAATTCTTGTCAATGCGCTGGAAAGCAGCGGAATTTTTGATGCGGATTTCTTATAAAATTATTCAGCTTACAGGAGGAACCTATAAAGGTTTAATTGTTGGTTTAGCAATTTTGGGGCTCATTTTTAAATATTATCCTATTCGGAAATGCCTATGTAATACTAGCAGGCTTGGCCTACGGATTGTGTAAAGCTCTGAATTTAGAAAAATTCTCAAAAGAAGCAACAGGAATTTTTCTTGCCGCGGCATTTGGCGGAATTGCCCCAGGATTAACCTGCTACGGCGTTAATATCATCATGATGGAAGGATTTGGCCAGGAAGTTGTAGGAGCTTCCCACATTGGCTGGATCGACTATACGTTTTTAGCCTGCCAGAGTTTGTATATTATATTTTAGCATTCTTGTTAATTTTATTATGTTTCGGGCGCAGCGCCAAGTAAACAGTAAAGAATATGTGTCCAATAAACTAAAAGAGCTTGGCGCCATGAAAGCTTCCAAAAAAAAAGGCTGCTATATGGATTGTTGTATTATTGGGCTACGTGATTGCTTGCGGTATCACAGGATGGGACTCCACACTGGCTTTTTGTAGTTATCCCGGCAGGAATGCTTTGCCTGGTATTGGATGCGGCTCTGAAGAAGACATTAAACGGTTGGATTTTTTCGTTTATATTATTTGTAGCAAGCTGCATGAGTATTGGAATTGTTGCGGGTTCTTTAGGCTTTGGTGCTTTTTAGTTACAGAACTAAGCGCACCTATCGTTGCATCGGCCTCTGGAACTGTGATTATTATGGCCATTTATACAATCAATGTTATCTTAAATTTTCTGTTAACGCCTATGGCAATCATGTCCGGTTTTTACTTCCACATATGCACAAATTGCTCTAAATGCTGGAATCAATCCCTATGTTATTTATGATGTAATTCAATTGGGCTGTGACCAAATTTTATTCCCATATGAATATGCTTTGTATATGCTATATTTTTCTTTTGGATTTATCAAAATGCAGGATTTTATCAAATATTTTGGTGCCAAAATGGTTTTAGCCACGCTCGTTTTAGCCTTTGTAATGGTGCCATTCTGGAAAATCACAGGTTTATTCTTCGTGTAAAAAGGAAACTACTGCATATAAATCTAAAACCCAAAAGGCCAGCCTAATTTTTATGGCTGGCCTTTTTGCTTCCAGGTTTGATCCTTTCCTTTCCTTTCCTTTTCAGCAGTCGCTGTCCGATTTGTTGCCGGTATTGCTGGTAGCAATAAAGTTGTTGTAATACTCGATGATATAGCTGAACAATTGCTGATTGGTCAGATACATTTCTTTTTGGTCATAGATTCAATACGGTTCAACTGGTCGCACAACTGCTGCAATTTGTAGGCGCAATCATCGTAATAAGTCGTAGTGCCGCAACCGCAGTCAGGCATAGGCGGCTGTGGTTTTGGTCTTGGCGGTACAAAATTATCGTTGCAGCAGGTGTTGCTGGTGCAGTCAAATACCGGGCATCCACAGCTTGGCGGTGCGGCGTCAGCGCCGCTGCATGGGTCGTAAAAATGATTATGACCGCCGTGCCAACTGCTGCCGCAACCGCAATTATCCCAAGAACTACCGTAAACACCCCGCATCTGTTCCAATAGTTGCGCCGCATAATTCAGATAGCTTTCTGGAATCTGTTGCTGTGGCTGTTGTGGCTGTTGTTGTGGTTGTTGCGGTCGCTGTGGTGGACGGTTGGGCAGCACTTCGCGAAACTGCACAGAATCTTTATTGAAATTCTGCAGAATGCTGCCATCTAGACGGGCCCCGATGACCAGCCTGCAGCTGCTCCATGATGTCCTCCGCGTTACTTTGCTTTCATCACTCATATCCTTCTCCCTTCTGCACAAAATAAAATACGGAAAATATTCTTTTCCTGTTTTAATTTATGCAGCATCGGGACAATAGTTGATGGATTTATCAGAAAAACACAGCGGAAAAGGTTCTAACTGAAATAACAGAACAGTTCTCTAATCGTGACATACAATCAATTTCTGTTTCATAGACATGCACTTTCAAGTATAAAACCGCCATCGTAAACGTGGCGGTTTTTTATGTTTTGTGAAGTCTTACAAAGATAGTCCTTCCGTTCTGAGCGTTCAATGTGTTTTTACCGAATAGCATTTTTATGATGCACCGATGATTTTCCAGATTAACGGCGCTTTTTTTCTGTGGTTGCCCTACCGATGGTATAGGCGTTTTGCAATTCTTGTGCCGCCTCCTGCACCCGTTCGGCGTAACCATCTTGATAATGCAAAATGGCCAATGGTTCACCGGCACTGACCGGCTCCCCTACTTTTTCTGCAGCAACACGCCTGCCGACAAATCAATGCTTGCGGCTTTGCTCTCCCGTCCGGCACCTAACAGCATGCTGACATGACCGATGGCTTTGGCGTCGATAGCCTGCACCACGCCTGTATGCAGCGCAGACACTGCAAGCTGATGCGTTGCTTGCGGTAATCCATGCTGCATCGTTCCCCCTTGCGCTTCTAACAGCTGCACAAATTTTTGCCATCCTCTGCCTTCTGTCAAAAAGTTGAGCCGCTTTGGCATATCCTTCCTGAGCGCTAGCTGCTTTTCCGCCTAAATAAATCATTTGCCCGCTCAAGTTGAGACAAAGCTCCGTCAAATCAGCCGGTCCATGGCCTTGCAATGTGTCTATGGCTTCCTGCACTTCCAAACTGTTGCCGACTGCATAGCCCAGCGGTTCTTCCATGGAAGACAGCACCGCCACCGTTTACGGCCCAAACCATTACCAATTTTGACCATGGTACGGGCCAATTGCTCTGCCTGTTCCCGCTTTTTGCATAAAAGCGCCGGAACCGAATTTTACATCCAACACAATACAAGCAGCGCCGGAAGCTAGTTTTTACTCATAATACTGCTGGCAATCAGCGGAATGCTTTCAACGGTAGCGGTGAGGTCCCGCAGCGCATAGATTTTTTATCGGCTGGCACCAAATTAGCAGTCTGTCCAGCTACAGCAACGCCGATGCGATTGACTTGCTGCATGAATTGCGCTGTGTCCATGCTGGTTTGAAAGCCTGGAATGGCCTCCAATTTATCAATGGTGCCACCGGTAAAACCTAATCCTCGGCCCGATAGTTTTCCTACTGGCACACCGGCAGCCGCTACTAACGGCGCCACAATCAGCGTGGTTTTATCACCTACACCGCCAGTGCTGTGCTTATCCACCACAGTGCCGTGAACACCGCTGAAATCCATCACAGCGCCTGAATGTTCCATGATATCGGTCAACAGCACTGTTTCTTCTTCTGTCATGCCTTGAAAATAGACTGCCATCAGCCAAGCGGCCATCTGTTCATCGCCAATGGTACCCTCTACATAGCCTGTTATCAAAAATTCTAACTCTGCCCGGCTATGGGACAAGCCGTCCCGTTTGCGGGCAATCATATCATAAGCTCTCATCTAAATACCTCCTTGGCAAAGCTGCTTCCTGCGCCTGTATAAGTAATTGCGAAATACTCGGCTAAGGTGGCGGCTAAATCGGCAAAAGCTGCTGCGGGTATCTACAGCATCGTTATCCTTTACCATGTGGCCGCAGAGCAAAAGCGGCACATATTCGCGGGTGTGGTCGGTACCGCTATAGCCCGGGTCACAGCCGTGGTCGGCGGTGATAATAAGAAGAGTCTGCTGGTCTAGCTGCTGCAAAAGCTGTCCCAACTGCGCGTCAAAAGCGGCCAACGCTTTGCCGTAACCAACAATATCGCGGCGGTGTCCGTATTTCATGTCAAAGTCTACCAGATTAACAAAGAGCAGCCCTTGCTGCAATTGCTGATACAATTCCATAGTGCGGGCCATGCCATCTTCATTGCTGCTGGTGTGTACAGCTTGCGTGAAGGCTGTGCCAGCAAAAATGTCCTGAATTTTGCCCACTGCCAGCACCTGTTGGCCCTGCACCAATAGATCCTGCAATAAATTGTGAGATGGTACCGTTAAGGCAAAATCATGGCGGTTGGCAGTGCGCCGGTAGGCACCGCTACTGCCTACAAAGGGGCGAGCAATGACACGGCCCACCTTATAGGGACCAGAACGGGTTAAGTCCCGGGCTGCCTGGCAAATACGGTACAGCTCAGGCACCGAAACCACATCTTCGTGGGCGGCAATTTGCAGCACGCTGTCAGCCGATGTATATAAAATAGGTTTACCGGTGCGCACATGGGCATCGCCCAGACGGGCGATAATCTCTGTGCCAGAGGCTACTTCGTTGCCTAGAAAAGTCACGCCTGTTTTTTCATAAATCTGTTGTAACAATTCTTCGGGAAATCCATTGGGAAAAGTTGGCGACGGTTCTTCCGTGATAATGCCGCATAATTCCCAATGTCCGGTGATGGTATCCTTGCCTTTAGACAGCTCTGCCATACGGGCGGTATAGCACAGTAGACCAGTGTCAATTTTTGGCCGTACTGCAAACTGGGGCACCAATCGAAAAAGCCCCAACCCATTTAGATAAGGCAGTTCCAACGCAGGCATGGCTTCTGCGATGCGCTGCCAGGTGTTGGCGCCAGTATCACCATATTGATCTGCATCCGGTAAAGCGCCAATACCTGCGCTGTCCAACACCAAAATGATTGCTTTTGCGTTTTGTTGTCACTGAATTATTCCCCCTTCCGGCTTGCTGGCTGTAATGCAGAGCCAGCCTTTTTTGGGCTGCATGGTCTGCTTGCAGATGCACAAATCCCGCTACTGTCAACAACGCTTGTAATTGCTGCTGAGTGTAAATGGTCATGCCGTCAATTAGTTGAGGCCATTTTTCATCGTCTGGATTGGTTCCGTCCGCTTCATTACAGATAAAAAATCGTCCGCCAGGTTTCAACACCGTAAAGACTTGCGCAAAAGCCTGTGCCAAATCGGGCCAATAGTATACGGTTTCAAAAGCGGTAATCAAATCAAATTGCGCTTCGGCGAAAGGCAGAGCCATCACATCACCCTGCAATACCTGACACCGCCCCTCCTGCACTGCCTGCTGATTAACTACAGTGGATTTGGCCACACTGACGGCCGAATAATCCAGCCCGGTCACGGCTCCATCTTTGCACAAAGTCAACAGGGTTGCCAAATTGGCCCCACCACCGCAGCCAATGTCCAATGCTGTGGCATGGGAATTTATTTGTAAATGGCTAAAGGCCCAGCGAGCCAACTCTACATGGTGTGTATTGAAATGCTCCAAAATTTTTTCACCGTCGGCCCCTTCCGGTTTACAGGCATTTTGATAATAGGCGTCACCCACGAAATCATCGCTCTTTTTTTAAAATTATATTATGAGATAGAACAATTAGATAACATTGCAAATGTTTCACGTGAAACATTTTTATTTTCGGCAGCTTGGCCCGCGGATGGGCTGCTTCGTAAACCTCCAGCATCTGCTGCCCCAACAGATGGGTATAAATCTGAGTGGTGGCAATATCAGCATGGCCCAGCATTTCCTGAATGGCCCGCAAATCGGCGCCGTTGTCCAATAGATGGGTAGCAAAGGAATGGCGAAATACATGGGGTGTCAAATCGGCGGTAATGCCTGCCTCTTTACCGTACTTTTTAATAATTTTCCAAAAACCTTGCCGGGTTAAACCTTTGCCGCTTTTGTTCAGAAATAAAATATCCGTCTGCCAATTATTGGCCACTTTAGGCCGACAATGATTGTTATATTGCTCTAGCGCTTCTAAAGCATAACGCCCTAGCGGAATAATGCGTTCTTTGGCGCCCTTGCCAAAGCAGCGCACATACGCCATCTCAAAGCTGATATCACCCTGCCGTAAGGTAATCAGTTCTGTCACTCGCAAACCGGAGGCATATAGCAATTCCAGCATGGCTTTATCCCGACAGCCATTGGGCGTGGTAATATCCGGCGCGTCTAAAAGCCGCTCCACTTCTTCCAGCGTTAAATATTTAGGCAATACCTTTTCCTTGTGAGGTCCTTCCAGTTGTTCGCCTAAATTGCTGTCGGTGTACTTTTTCCAGATATAAAAACGGAAAAATCCCTTCAGCGCCGCCACATTGCGGGCTCTGGTCGTGTTGGTCACCTGTTCTTTTTGCAGATGGGCCAGATATCCCCGCACCGTAACCTGATCCACCTGTTTCCAATCTTCAATCTGCTCATCGCTGAGGTATTGTGCCAGCTTGCGCACATCATTGCTGTACGCTTCAATGGTATTGCGGGAAGAACCCTTTTCTACCGTTAAATAAACGATGTAATCATCAATGGCCTGTTCCAGCATCGTATCACGTCCTATTTCTGCTTTTCTATCAGTGTTTTCCTGAAAAATGATTGCTATTCACGGTACTTTATTTTCAGTGTAAAGCTTTCTATAGTGCTTGTCCAGCAAAAAATGCCGATGGAAAAAAGAACAGGCCGTATGCAGTCTGTTCTTGCAACATTTTTTATGAATTATGCAGCAGCTTTTCCAAATCGTTTACAGAAGCGTCCATCTTGACAGAAATTTGCTCCATGGTAAGCCCCTCCTCTAAAAAATCGCCGGATTACCATGGCCATAGATTCGCCCACTTCAATGAGATGTCCATCCAGGTCATAAAAGCGAATCACCCGCTGGCCCCAGCTATGCTCCATGACATCGTGCAGATAGCGAATTTGTGGATAAGCTCTCAGCTTTTGCAGAAAAACCGTCAAAATCTTCCGTTTCAAAAGCCAACTCCATATTGTTGCTGTTCTGCACGATTTGTTCTGCCGGTATGCCTACCAGCCAATCGAATTTCTGCTGCAACGACAAACCGCAGGTAAAGGCAATGTTGAGACCATAATCCTGATACAACTCCAATGCAAACAAATCTTCATAAAATGTTCGCGCCTTATGTACATCGGCTACAGCCAACACGGTATAACCATAGTTCATCCAATCGCCCCGCTTTCTGAAAATACTGCTTTTATTATAGCATGTACCAACAAAGCATGCCAGCAATTTAACTATTATTTAGCAGTTATCCTAACAGCCCGTGCAGATAGTGATAGCTGCTGAAACCGTCTATGCAGCTAAGCAACAGTACCAATACCAGCAAAAATGCAAAACCAACAGTATATTGCAGTAATTGCCGCAGCGGACTGCTGGCACGATTTTGTACCAGCATTAGACTAAAGCGACAGCCTAAAACGGCGACGGCAATCAGCGACGGAAAATAGAGCAGACGGGACAACAAGAGCAAGGGCGAATGGGCCAGCAAAAAACAAGCTACAAAACCAAAGGTAAAGCCTTTTAAAAAATAAAAATAGCAAGATTAGCGGTACGCCCAGCAGACAAATCCCAGCCAAATAGACGCGCACGAAGTCCATCGCGTTGGAACGAAACACGCGGCCTGCTGTCTCTGCCAAGGTTGCTGTAGCAGATAAATCCTGCATCTGCACAGTCAGATATTGCTGCAAAGCCAGAATTTGCTCCTCCGGCAGACAGAAATAGGCTGCCAGCCCAAACAGAAAACCGCTGAACAATAAGAAACTATGTAAAAGAATTATTTTTTTCATAATAGACCCTTCTCCCTTCTGCGGAACTGCTTGTCCCTATACTCCTCCGCCATTTCCATGTTTGAGACGGAGGAGTTTTTTAACGTTGCAAGCCAGTTAAACCTAACGCTTGCATGAGCTGTGACAACATCTGCTGGCCCTGCGCTTCATTCTGAATGCCGCCGCTTGCTTCTAATTGCGCGATGGTATTATGAATGACAGAACGCTTATCTTCCGGTAGAAACATTTCAAACTGCTGCACCAGCAATTTGAGATCATTTAAACTGCCCGGCGCAGCAGGCTGCTGTTCTGGATTGTTAGACATGCTACTTTTCCCTCCCTTCTGAAATTTTTTGCAATTTGTTTTCACCCTTTTGCCATTTCTACATAGGATATTAATGTGAGTGAGAGAGACACTCCAAAAACTTCAAGAACTTAAAGGAGGAAATTCATGATGTCTGAAAATTTAACAAGTCAGTTTGGTTTAGGTTGGGGTAACGGTTGCTGTGACGATAACTGCAGTGGTTTTGGCGGTGGCTGCAACGGCAGCTTCTTTGAAACATTAATTATGCTGATCATCATCATCTGGCTGCTGAGATGGTTATTCAGCTGCGGCATTTTCAACTGCGGCAACTGCGGTTGTGGATGTGGCTGCAACAGTAACTGCGGCTGCTAATGGGTGAAGAACGGGCAACAGAACCGCTGGTTCGCACTGTTGACCACCTAAAAGCACCACAACCAGTATGCGTGGTTTAGCAGACAGTGTGGATCATCTGTTAAATGCGCTGGAAGAATTTTTCCCTTTTATTGAAAAGCTTGCTTCCGGCACTGAACGATTACGGCAGCACATGCGGGGGACACCACGCAATCTGTATCGGCGGCCACCTGGCCCGCGATAAGTCTAGGCCGCCCCAAACCCGGCAGGCTGCTGTGCAGTCTGCCGGCTATGATAACCAGGTATTTCTGAAGGGGTGGATCGATGTGGGGATTATTGTGCGCTCAGAGCATTGAGCTACTATTATTTTGAAAACATGCTGATGTTAATCGTAATCCTCTGGTTAATCAAATGGTTATTTGCTTGTTGAATCCCGACAACAAATCAATCACATGAATATCATTTAGGAGGTTTTTACTATGAATGAACAGCAAGTATCTTCCTGCGGCTGCGGGAGCTTTAACGAATGTGACAATGGCTGCGGCTGCGGTTGCAGCACCAACTTTAATAATGGCTGCGGCTGCAACAGTTGCTGCAACAATGGTTGCGGTTTCGGCGGCGGCAGTTGGAGCTGGATTTGGTGGATTATTATTTTCGTAATCTTCCTGTTCTTAATCTTTGGTTTGGGCGGCGGCAACGGCTGGTGCTAATCCATTTGTAACACTGTATGCCGGAGGTTGCAGAAAATACCTGCGTTGTCTGATTTTTTCTGTATTAGGCAACGCAGAGACTTTTGCGGCCTTATAGAAACAAGGCAATGAAAAAGGGCTATTATCGTATCGACGCAATGCATCGATAACGATAGTCCTTTTTGGCGGTTGCTCCGTCTTCTGTTCTGTATTATTTGTTTACAAAACAGAAATGTTTCTTGATAAAACAATCATTGCGCCAAGGTGTGCCGCACCAGTTGTAATAACTGTGCTTCAACTTCAGCCTCAGATTTGCCCTGCTTCTCTACCCATTGAATATTGGGATCATGTCGAAACCAGGTCAACTGCCGTTTGGCAAAATGGCGGGTATCCCGTTTAATCAGTTCAATGGCTTTTTTCCAGAGAAATTTCCCCATCAAGATATTGAATCATCTGCCGGTAGCCTAAGCTTGTCATGGATAAAGCATTTTTAGGTACACCTTGAGCTAAGACCTGCCGCACTTCCTGCTCCAAGCCCTGCGCAATCATCAAATCCACCCGTTGATTAATTCGTTGATACAAAATGTCCCGCGGAAGATTTAAAGCCAAATAAGCTGCCTGATAACGCATAGACCGTTTATCTACTGTATGTTGTCGTTCCGAAGCTGGTACGCCGGTAACGTGCAGCACCTCTAAAGCCCGTATCACCCGTTTGGTATCGTTGCTGTGCAAACGCTGAGCCGATTTGGAATCCTGCTCATCCAACAGCTGCCACAAGGCTTCTTTGCCATTTTTGTATGACATATTGCTGCAAATACTGCCGATAGGCCAAATCACAATTGGCCTCTCCGAAATGGTAATCATAAAGCACGCTGTTGATGTAAAATCCAGTGCCGCCGACTAAAATTGGAAGCTTCCCTCGCCCAGCAATCTGGGCAATCGCCGCATCAGCCCGTTCTTTAAATTCCGCCACACTGAAAGTTTCCCAGGGCTCTTTGATATCCAACAGATGATGCGGAACGCCTGCCATTTCAGAAACTGTTATCTTCGCAGTACCAATGTCCAACCCACGAAAAATCTGCATGGAATCGCCAGAAATAATTTCGCCGTTTAATGCTTTGGCCAAGCCAATACTGGCCACTGTTTTTCCCACCGCTGTCGGACCAACTAAAATAACCAGAGGCTGCATGGTTCCACTCTCCTTTTTATTTTGCATATAAAATCCGTAGGCTAGGGAACTATATTTACCGCCCATAATACTGTCAAACTGTAAGGAACGCAATGTGCCGACCCGATGTCGGACCACTACTTTTTGCCGGGCAATTTTTTTTGCTAACGTCAAAATCTCTTGCGTTAAAGGAGCATAATTAGCGCTGCGCCGTAAAGGCGCAATGCCGGCAGATTGCAGAACAGGCCGTTCAAACATTGGATCAAAATAGAGAAAATCATAACAATCGGGGGCTAAATTCTGCAAATAGACACGATAATCACAGCAGATAGTTTGTATGCGCTCCATAGCCTGCTTCATAGGCTGGCTATTGGTTTGCCAATGCTGCAAACCGTAGCTGGTGACTGCATAAATCAATGGACTACTCTCTAAGGCGGTCACTACACCGTCGGCGCCGGTTGCAAAGGATAACACCACCGCATCGTTGGCCATTCCCATAGTACAGTCTAAAATTTGAGCGCCTGGCTGCAGTTCCATGATGTTCGTCAGCATTTCCGCTTTACCATCTTTTTAATTGTTTGATGCGATGAATGGCCATACCCGGATGAAAGCGCAAGGTCTCTCCATCGGACCAATGGGCAAGTAATTCGCCGTCTTCTTCCACCAGCAGGCAATCCAAGCCATATCGATGCATCAGCCAAGGAATGCTGCGGTTCATCCGTTCTAAAAAGGAATCTGCAATTCCGAACTAAGACTGCGGGCAGTATCGTTCAGACTGAGACCCATTTTGCCCCCGCGCTTTGCTGGTGGTGATAGCCCAATTATCCATGATAGCTTCCCCGTTTGAAAATTTTATAACTCGGCCATCGTAATTTTATATACAATAGGCCGACCATGGGGGCAGGTATGAGCATTTTCTACCTGAGACAGATCGTGCAGCAGTGTCCGCATTTCAATGTCTGTTAAAGGCCAATGTGCTTTCACCGCCCCTTTGCAAGAGGCTGTAATCAACAATTTTTCTTTAATTACCGCCGCTGTCACTTCTTTTTTGTGCGCTCAAATCATGTAACAAATCTAAAAAAGAATTCTTCCACATTGGGTAAATCGTTTAATCCTAATGGCAAGCTGCGCAGCAAATAGCAGCGATCGCCGAAATTTTCTAAAACAAACCCTAGTTCCTGCAAGGTAAAAATATTTTGCATCAGAACGCTGTCTTGCTGGGCCGACAATGTCACCGTTACAGGAATTAACAATGGTTGGGAAATCATTTCCTTTTTGTGCTTCAGCCTTCATAAATTTTTCATACAAAATCCGCTCATGGCAAGTATGTTGGTCGATGATATACAAACCTTCGGCGTTTTGTGCCAAAATAAAGGAATTGTTCAGCTGACCTATAACAGAAAGATTATTTATGCCTTTTAATTGAACTGTTTCATTTTCTTGTTCTGATACAGTTTTCATTTCTTTTTCTGTTTCAATTTTTCTGTCAATTGGTCATGACTCAAATTCTCGTTTTTTCTTGAATTTTCGAGGAATTATCTTCTTCTAAAAATAATTCCTCCTGTGAAACAGATACTGTTTTTGCTGCCGGTTCCGTATAAATTTCTTCCGTTTTCCATTGATACAGTTTTTCAGGCTCGGCCACAATACTTTGATTGTTTTTTATCGTTTCAGTTGTATTATAGAGAATGCCGGATACCTCTTCCCGCTTTGGGAGGTTCGACTGTTTTTTTGCAAATTTTGTGCTTCGATTGAATTTTCTGTTTTCACAAGGTCCTTTTCTTGTTGTTGTACAATTTGTGCTACCGATGCTTTTTTATTTGGTAGACAGCCGGTGCGACAGTTTCCGGCAAAAATGCATTTTTCGTAATGTTAGCTTCCCACAAAGCATCTTTTAATACTTCTATTATTTGGGGTTTTAGCTGCTCATATCCGTTAATTTTTATCTCTGTTTTGGCAGGATGCACATTGACATCAATTCACTGCCAGGCAGGGTCAGTTTTAGCACAGCAATGGGAAATCGTCCCTTAGCAATTAAAGTATAATAACTTTCCTCTAAGGTTTGACTCAATTCAACACTTTTTACCAATCTGCCGTTGACAAAAAACACTTCCTGCCCTCGATTATTGCCTCCAGGGTAATTTCCTCACGAGCCAACCAAGCTTCCAGATA
>VOFC01005484.1_pt1 | contig 21256 bp, 32 predicted proteins | sample 5384161 | NCBI WGS metagenome assembly VOFC01 (sample SAMN12384722, study PRJNA508395) | human gut metagenome | isolation source: healthy gut B | host: Homo sapiens
GGAGGAGAGATCGTTGCTGCTGAACTATAGCGATGACAAGGAGATGGAAATTTATAGCACTAAAATGGTGTTGAAAATACGATAGGAGTGAGTAAATGGGCGAAAGAGCTTGCCCCCTATCATTTGTTTCGTTGAAGGAAAAATGACCTTCATGTAGTTTCGTCTTTATGCGGACTACATCAGTGAATCAGAATTTAATATCAAAAGTTTGCGAGAGTGTAGAGAACGCAATCGGGCTGTTCAGGCTGACACTTACTATCCATCGGCATATCCTCGTATCGGTGTTGTGCTGATGGCGATACTGATGTGGAAAAACGCTGGAGGCAATTGCTGATATTTTGAAATCCGTAATAAATATGACTGTGATGGCTTAGATTTGCCTTCTGGACGGACTGGTCTTGTATCCGCTGAACTGACTATGACGCTGTAGTAGGTATTTGGGATTATGCCCAATAATCGTTTTGAGGGATGTTGGAGGATTTTGCATTGAACATGATTCCACTTTTCTCTGATCGGTTGTGGAGTGATCCTGGCTTTGAATATCTGGCTGGTCCCGACATACGGATATGTAGCTTCCGCGTGGGCTTCGGTAGCCGGATATGGTTTGATAACACTTTTGTCTTATTTTATCGGTCAAAAGAAGTATCCGGTGAAATATCCTTTGAAGGATATGGCTGTTTATCTGGTTCTGGCTGCTGCACTGTTTGTTGTCGGACAGGAAGTAACTGTTTCGAATGTTATAGCCCGTCTGGCCTTCCGTACGGTATTGCTGCTGGTCTTTGTCGCTTATATCGTGAAAAAGGATCTGCCCTTGAAGAGTATTCCGGTGATCAATCGTTTTATTAAATAATCAATCAATAATACTATGGAAGTAGGCAAGCACAGAAAGTATCTGATCCGTACTTTCTTTAAGAATTATCTGGAGTTAAACCGCACCGAGGCGGAAGAGCGGGAAACCGTAGAATCGATCCGTAACGGAGTGGAATTTAAGGGGGCGAATCTGTGGATTCTGATATTCGCGATATTCATAGCGTCTTTGGGACTGAATGTCAATTCTACGGCCGTGATTATCGGTGCCATGCTGATTTCTCCACTGATGGGGCCGATTATGGGGGTGGGCCTGTCTGTGGGGTTGAATGATTTTGAACTGATGAAGCGTTCGCTGAAAAGTTTTCTGGTTGCTACGTTGTTCAGTGTGATGACTGCGACGCTTTATTTTCTGTTTACTCCGCTCGATGAAGTTCAGTCAGAATTACTGGCCCGTACTTCGCCGACCATTTACGATGTTTTTATTGCGCTGGTGGGTGGTCTGGCAGGTATTGTAGCTTTGTCGACGAAGGGGCAAAACGATCGTTCGGAGCTAAAAGTTCTCTATCCATCAGTGAAAACTGTTTCTATCTCTCATGCCATAGAACTGACGGTTGATTCGGTACGGACAGATACCATTACGCTTGCTGTGCTGAAGTTTGGCAAGCATCCCGACGCCCATGAGAAACAGAAGATTACCGAATGGCTGAAAGCACGTACTGGAGCAGAAAAAACTAAGACTGATTGCAGAATGACGCAATTGGAAAGTATATCATACTAAATTATTCAAAATGAGAGTATGCCATGAGCTAAATCTAACTAAATTCTCCTCCTTCAAGAAGGAGGAGTACCCGTAGGGGAGGTGGTAGCTGAAGTTATAAAGGACTTATTAGTCATAAAATAAGTTTTTTTTTACCTACCATCCTCGCCCTTTGGCCACCCTTCCTTCTCAAAGGAGGGGAACTGAGTTAGATATTTCTTATATACTCTTAACTTAAGATATAAATTGTAATTTAAACCAAGTATAGAATGAAGCTAAAAGTGTATCCTAATTGTAGCTTGCAGCCTCTTCACGTTGACGGGACAGGCGGACGAAGGTATGTGGATGCTGGGAAAACCTGAATAAACAGACCCGTAAGACTATGAAAGAACTCGGCCTGCAAATGCCTGCCGATAAACTATATAATCCGAAGAAACCCGTCGTTGAAAGATGCGGTAGTCAGCTTTGGAGGGTTTTGTTCGGCGTGGTAGTGTCGGAAGACGGGTTAGTGTTTACCAATCATCACTGCGGCTTCAGTAGTGTGCAGCAACATTCGTCGGTGGAGCATGATTACCTGAAAGATGGTTTCGTAGCCCGTAGCCGTGCAGAGGAATTGCCTAATCCGGAGCTTTATGTTCGTTTTCTGCTTCGTACGGAAGATGTAACCAAGCGTGTGCTGGGAGCCGTTAAACCTTCGATGAACGAGCTGGAACGTTCCAGTGCGGTAGACTCTATGATGATGGTAATAGGCGGTGAGGTATCTCTGAAAGACTCCACTTTGCTTGGCGTGGTAGATGCTTATTATGGAGGCAATGAGTTCTGGCTTTCGTTTACCGCGATTTCAATGATGTGCGGTTGGTGTTTGCACCTCCTTCCTCTGTCGGTAAGTTCGGTTGGGATACGGATAATTGGGTGTGGCCTCGGCATACAGGAGATTTCTGTGTGTTTCGTATTTATGCAGACCGCAAGAACCAGCCTGCCGATTACTCCCCGATAATGTCCCGTATCACCCCTGAATATGTAGCGCCGATTTCACTGGATGGCTATAAGGAAGGCTCTTTCTGTATGACGATAGGCTATCCGGGAAGTACGGAACGTTACCTTTCTTCATTCGGTATCGAGGAAATGATGAATAACTCCAATCAGGCGCAGATTGACATCCGTGGTGTGAAGCAAGCCATCTGAAACGTGAAATGGACAGTAAAGACAGCATACGCATTAAGTATGCTTCCAAATACGATGAAAGCTCCAATTACTGGAAGAACAGTATCGGTGTCAACCGTGCTATCCGTAAGCTGGGGGAATACTGGAGAAGAAACGTGAAATGGAACAGGAAATTCGTCGATGGATACAGCAAAACCCCGGACGAACGTGAGAAACTTCTTCAACTGTTTACAGACCTGGAACTGAATTATAAGAACCGGGCCCGGGAGGTAAACCGTGCACAGGCTTACTTTATCGAGTCTTTCCTATATGGACCGGAATTAGTGCAGCTTGCACTGAAGATTCTGAACTTCGACTTTGAAGGGGAGCAGAAAACAGTTATTGCCGCCTTGAAAGATATCGTTGAGCAATACTCTAATTTGGATCTGGATATAGACAAGGAGGTATTTACGGCACTGTTGAAGGAGTATCGCTCAAAAGTGGATACCACTTTCCTGCCGGAAATCTACCATACTATCGCACAGAAATATAATGGGGATGAGAAAGCTTTCGTAGCAGATAGTCTTTTATGCAAGTTCTGAGTTGACCACTCCCCGTGGTTTGAAACGCTTTCTTGAACGGGATACTACCTATCAGATTTTCGATGATCCGCTATCTCGTTGGGCATTGATATGCTGACGATGTTGTTCGATATGAATATGCAGATGCAGGCACCTACTACGGAGATCATCCGTGGGAACGCTTGCTGAATGGGGCTATCCGTCGGATGTATACGTCTCGTAACTTTTATCCGGATGCCAATTCCACCATGCGGCTGAGCTTTGGAACGGTATGCGGTTATACTCCCTTTGACGGAGCGGAATATGATTATTATACAACGACAAAGGGAAATTGTCCTGGAGAAAGTAAAAGCTCATGTGGGTGATGTTGATTTTGCAGTACAGCCGGAGATACTTTCATTACTCTCTTCGGGCAATTTCGGAAGATATGCCGATGAAAAGGGCGAAATGAAGGGTGTGCTTCATCTCTAATAATGACATTACGGGTGGCAATAGTGGTAGTGCGATGTTCAATTCGAAAGGTGAATTGCTGGGGTTGGCTTTCGATGGAAACTGGGGAAGCTATGGGCAGTGATATTCTTTATGAACCGAAGATGCAGCGTACCATCGGGGTGGACGTGCGCTATATACTGTTTATGATAGAGAAATACGGGAAAGCAGGGAACCTGATCCAGGAATTGAATATTCTCAATTAGTAGACGGGCCCCTGCTTTTCGTGAGGGAGACAATTACTTGCTTCCGGACAAGATTCGGTATCGGTATCCCTGTTGTTGATTCTTCTGCCTTGGCTGTTGCGCTTCTTTCCGAAGTCAAGGCTGAAGGATGCATTACCATGAACAAAAGCCTTAAGTTCTTGGAATACGCTAACTGGCGGTAGGGAGCCGACTTTGATAAGTTTTCTATTTCCTGTTCATACTTCTTGGTAAACGGGTTCAACACTCCGGCAGAAAGGCTCCATTTCTCTGTATTATATCCTGCCATGATGGTGTGCAGCTTCTCCTCTTTGTCAGTGTTTCACCCCACAGAGTGTGGTTGCTGGTATTCATTTCTGCCATCAGTACCCAGTTCTTGTACATTGCCATCAGACTGCCTCGCAGTCCTGCATTTGTGTGTATGCGTGTAGGTGTTGCCATAGCTGATATAGCGGTTCAGAAACGGAGTGATTTTAATGGAGATATACTCTTTGTAAGGTCGTATTTGTATAGCTGTCTCAGATTGATCCGTGGAAACCTTTATGATTCTCGGTAGTGCGGACAAAATACCCGTCCTCGTAGTAGGTATTTTCCATAATCGGCTTATTGTCATAACTATATCTTCCAAATAAATCGACAGATACATACTTGCTTTGCCACCTGGCAGAGACAGTGTATTGGCATAGAATGTAACAGACTTTAAGTCGGATTTCCTTTGCGTATCTGATACTTATCCATTGCTTGCGAGATGTCGTTCAGATCGGACAGGGAAGGAGCATACCCCGACACGTATCCGTTGTATCTGAAAACCACTTCCGTTGATAGAGTACGACAGGCTTAAGGAAGGTTTGACTATATACTTCTCGGAAGAATACTGCTCCTGACTGTTATAAGTTCTCATGGCTCCAATCCCTACTGTGTAGTTCAGAGCTTTTTATCTTTGATTGATATTCGGCAAATAGGTACGTTTCGGCCGTATTCATCGTGATTTTATTCTCTATATTACCCGAATATCTATTTTGCAAATAGGCCTGTGTATGCTTGATACCTCCGGTAAACTTACCGTATTGAATTGTTTTTCGTAGATACCTTCTCCAATGATGGAGTACTTCTCACCTTTGGTTTCCGAATAGATATCCGTATCGTTATTGTCATTATTAAGGGCTTTCTGAATAAAAAGTCCGTTCATTCTTGCTGTCCAGATAAGAAGCCACTATATCTGCATAGATTGTCTGCTTGTTTTTCAGATTTCTCTGGTAATAGATATCCAACGAAGGGATAACTACTTTGGAGGTAGAAAGGTCGGATATGGAGTAAGAGGTGTCTCCCTTCATACAATGTACTGATTCTGTCCGACATGGAACTGGGAGTATCGCTGTATTGATTTCTGAGAGCAATATTGAGAAGTTGTTTGTCATTATCCTGGTAGCTGTAATTGAGGTTGAAGTTAAGGTTATCATACTTTTTACTTTGTAGGTTCTCCCACTTCTCTGCTCTCCTGATAAGCCTCCGGGAAGTGGAAACTTTCATAGTTTTCGTGTCCACTTCAGATATCTCTGTCCCCAATATACGGTAAAAGTGCTGAGCTCTGACTTGTTGAAGTGGTATTTGGCGGCGAGATTATGTTCGCCATATCCCGTATCGGATACCCGTTGGTGAGATCGGCAGAGATACTCCCTCCCTGATTCTCTTCTCTCTCTTTACAATGTAGTTCAATACAGCTCCTGCATTTCCATAACGTGCGCCGGAATTGTCTATATATTCGATGCGGATCACATCTGTCGGGCGGATGGCAATTATTTCAGGTTGAGTCACTTCTACGCCGTTAATCCTAAGTTGCACATTGTCTCCTCCGGGAATCTTTGATGTTGTTGTCTATCGGATTGATCAGGATGCGCGACAGTTGTAGATTTCTCAGTAAGGAAACTCCGTTGGAAGCGGCTTTAGTCTGCATTTCGGTCGGGAGGATAATTTGCCGGTCGGTCTTTTTTGATGATGGGGCTGGCTGTGACGGTAACACCTTCCAGCATTACATTGTCGGGTGATAAGGGCAGTTCTCCCAGATTCAGGTTGGCTTGCAGGTTGCGGATGGAGAGATAGGAGTTTTCATATCCGACGCATGAGATGCATAAGATATAATCTCCATCGTTTACTTCTTTTCAGCAGGAAGCCGCCACCGTTGTCTGTGGCAACTCCGGTGATGAATGTTGAATCCTGAGTCAGCAGGCTGACATTGGCATACTCGATGTGCTGATTGTTACTCTCATCGATGATTTTCCCTGTGATTTTTGTTTGCCGCCATCAGGGAGGTACATAGGAATAATACTCCTGAAATGATACTTAGTCTCTTCATTTTTCTTATTATTTTAGTGATTATTTCTGTTCTTTTGAACATGACAAAAGGTAGGGGGGAACGGGGGAGAAAACGGTTTATATGTGGCACTAAATAAAGTGCAATGGGCTTTGCAACTATCTGATAATTAAAGTGTTTTGAACTGCAGGTTTATAGAAAAGTTTATATCTTCCTATTTCAAGTTTATATATAAAGAAAAGTGCAAAAATGGGATGCCGTAACTTCCGTTAATTGATAAATATCTATCTTTGCAAAGACTTAAAGCAAGAAGGAAGGACGGCATGAAAGCATTGAAATATGGTTTGATAGGTTGGGTATGCGTGTTGGCATTGGCAGCATGTGCAGAAGCCCTGCCGTCACAACGCATCCAGATAGAAAAGGCGGAGCAGATGTTACAGCAGAATGCAGAGGAGGCGATTGCTCTGCTTCGGTCGGTGAAAGATCCCGAAATATTGCCGGATTCATTGCGGGCACGGTTTGAATATTGGCTATGGGGCAAGCCCACTATAATGGCGTCAAAATTCCGTATTCGGACTTCGCTATGTTGAGATACGCCATTTCGACGAGGGAAATGTTGTCCCTGATCTTTATGGGACCGGGCAAATGTACCTCTTGTTATCCTCGAAATCGCTTCCCAAAAAGCGCATTGATAAAATCCGAAGCGGCGATGGGCTGATCAAGTATCAGTTCCTGATGCGGGATGCGGCGGTGTTCAGCGAATATCTTCCGGAACGGTACAAACCCATGTTTCAGTCGCGAGCAGAAACCTACACACGTGCGAAGGAGAAGCAGGCGCGCGACTGGCAGAAGTGGAAAGCCAAGCGCAAAAAGGCACGCGAAAAGCGCCGGAAAAAGCGGCAGGCAGAAAAGTAAGAAAAGCATGGATCGCAGCGGGCGGTGCAGCAGCGCCGCCCGCGCTTTATCCGTCCCGGCCGGGTATGCGGGGGCTTGCTTTTTCGGGCGCGGGCTGGTATAATAACTCCCGTAAAATTTCAAATCTGGCTTGAAGGCACGATACACGGATGCACAGCATTCGGATACGAAACGGTATGCGAGCGTGGTATGTGTCGGCTTCCGAGGTTTGCAGGCACACGCGCGGCGTGTGCCGTTTTTTGCCTTTGGGCGGAAAATCGGAGGCAAGCATGAACGAATCCCAGTCCAATTCCTTTCTCGCCGAGCAGCCGGTCGGCGCGCTGATGCGCAAATTCTCGCTGCCATGCATCCTGTCGCTGCTCGTCGGCGCGCTGTACAACATCGTCGACCAGCTCTTCATCGCCAACGCGAGCTATCTCGGCTCCTACGGCAACGCGGCCAACAGCGTCGTGTTCCCACTGACGGTCATCGCGCTCGCCATCGCCACCATGATCGGCGACGGCTGCTGCGCCTATGTCAGCATCCGCCTCGGCGCGGGGGAGCCGGAGAAAGCGCACCGCAGCGTCGGCAACGCCATCGTGCTCACGCTCATCGTCAGCGTCGTGCTCATGGCGGTGTACCTCATCTTCATGGATCCGATCCTGACGGCGTTCGGCGCGACGGTCAACGCCGAGACGTTCGCCCTCTCGCGCGAATACTGTTTCTGGATCGCGCTCGGCATCCCGTTTTACATGTTCGGCCAGGCGATGAACCCCATCATCCGCTCCGACGGCAGCCCGCGCTATGCCATGCTGTCGCTGCTGGCGGGCGCGGTGTGCAACATCATCCTCGACCCCATCTTCATCTTCCCGTGCGGGTGGGGCATGATGGGCGCGGCCATCGCGACGGTCATCGGCCAGATCCTCTCGGCCGTGCTGGCGGCGGCGTATCTGCTGCACATGAAGGCCGTGCGGCTGCAGCGCGGCAGCTTCCGGCTGCGGGGCGAGCTGCTGCGCGCGTTCCTGCCGCTGGGCATGACGAGCTTTTTATCGCAGATCAGCATCGTGTTTTCCATGGCGGCGGTGCTCAATATGTGCCGGAAGTACGGCGCGCTCGACCCCGTGTTCGGTCAGGCGCAGTATGCGCAGATCCCGACGGCGGTCGTGGGCATCGTCATGAAGTTTTTCCAGATCGTCATCTCCATCGCCATCGGGCTCTCGGCCGGGTGCATCCCCGTCGTGGGGTACAACATCGGCGCCGGGCGGCGCGACCGGGCGCGGGCGCTGCTGCACCGGCTGCTGCTGGCCGAGGCGGTCGTGGGCCTCGCGGCGACGGTGCTGTTTGAGAGCTGCCCGGGCGTGTTTGCCGACCTCTTCGGCGCGAAAAACGAGAGCGCGTACTACACGGACTTCGCCGTGCGGTGCATCCGGTGGTTTCTCGGCGCGGCCGCGCTCTCGTGCGTGAACAAGGGCGCGATGATCTACCTGCAGGCGCTCGGCAAGGCGTGGACGAGCACGGCACTGTCGCTCCTGCGCGAGATCGTGCTCGGCATGGGGCTCGTGCTGCTGCTGCCGGTGTGGTTCGGGCTCGACGGCGTGCTGTATTTCATGGCGGCGGCCGAGGTGGTGACGTTTGTCGTGACGGTGCCGGTGCTCGTGCACACGGACCGGGCGCTGCGCGGCGAAGCTGTATAAAAACCCGCCCACAGGCACAGCCTGCGGGCGGGTCAGCATATCCGGATTTACTTGCGGAAGAGAGCGATCACGCGGTCGAAGAAGTCGCCGATGGCGGTGATGACGTCCTTGACCTTGCCGGTGAAGGACGCGACCTTGTCTTTCGCGCCGGCCAGCTGCTTGAGCGTGTCCTGCACGGCCTGCACCTTCGAGAGCAGGGCGTTCGTGTCCAGCTTTTCGAGCGAGCGGCAGAGGTTCACGAGCTGGGTCATCTGGTCGTCCGTGAGCGTGACGTCGTACTCGGCGGCGATCTCCTTGATCTTGGCGCGCAGTTCACTGTCGGTCATGTCCTTCGTCTCGTTGAGGATGAGCTTGAGCTCGTTGACGATCTCGACCGAGTCATAGTCGCCGATGGCCTGCGCGAGCTCCGCCGTCGTGGCCAGCTCCTGCGAGGAGACGGCCTTGGCGGTCTCGTCGAGCTTCGTGCCCGTGATGTCCTCATACGCCTTGTAGATGCCGGTCAGCGCCGCCGTGCCCGAGACGTCGAACGGCGCGGTCACGGTGATCTTCGCGTCCGTGATGCCGGCCGTGGCCAGCGCGCTGATGTACATCTGGCTCGTGCAGTAGGTGATGTGCGACGTGTTGACGGTCATGCCCTTGCCGGCGTCGAGCACCTCGATGGAGATGCAGGAGATGGCCTTGGTGCCGATCTGCGCGTCGCTGATGACACCGCTGAGGTACTGCCGCTCGTCCTTGTTCGTGACGGTCAGCTCCTTGACGCTGCCGCGCTCGATGCCAAAGGTCTTGTAGACGGTCTTGATCTGGTCGTCCGTGAGGTCGGCGCCGATGACGGTGCGCGTCTCGCCGGCGTCGATGGCCGACACCGCGCCAAGGCTTGCGAGCAGGCACACGGCAAGCACGATGGGCAGAGCCCGTTTGAGAAATTTCATGGTGTTGGTTTCCTTTCCCCGCGATCCAGGGGCCGCGGTGCTTTACAGGATGAGACGCTCCCATTGTAAATTGGTTCCCGAAAAAAGGATGACGATTCTGTGAAGGATCACCTGAATTGTTTGTTAAGATATTGCGGGGCTGTCACGTCTCCAGCTCGCTGGCACCGCGGGTCACGTCGTGGATCCACTTGCCGGAGCGCAGCCGCGGCACGCACAGGAAGATCTGCACGATCACGTCAATGGACATGAGCGGGTACACGTACCGGATGTCGAGCTTCCACACGAGCGCCGTGAGCGCCGCCAGCGGCAGGCACACCGCGTACAGCGGCCCGACGTCGCACAGCATCGCATAGCGCACGTCGCCGCCGCCGCGCAGCACGCCGACGATGTTCGTCAGGCTCACGCTCGAGAGCGGCTGCACGAAGATCATGATCAGCATCATGTACATGGCAATGTCGCACGCCGTGCCCTCCATGTGCATCAGCGGCAGGATGTACGGCCGCAGCAGCACGTTGCGCACGAGCGCGATGATGCCCATGCATACGAGGCCGACGACGAGCGCCAGAGCGTCGAGCACCCAGGCCTTGCGCTGCACCTGATCGCGGTTGCCGCGGCCGATCTCCCGCCCGATGAGCACCGCTGCCGCGCCGCCCGCGGCGAACGACGCCGGGGTGATCATGCGCTGCAGGTTGCCGGCAATCGTGTAGGCCGAGAGAATGGGGGCGTTGTCGGCCATGTGCCCCATGATGACCGTGTAGAGCGAAAACGCGAGCGACCACAGGCACTCGTTGCACACGACAGGCAGCGCGTACTTGGCAAAGTCCTTTGCGATCACGCGGCCGGGGTGCAGCAGCGCGCGCGGCATGAGCGGCAGCCGGCGGCTGAACCGGGCATACACGCACAGCACCGCGACCTCGAACGCGCGGCTGATGAGCGTGGCAATGGCTGCGCCCGCGCAGCCGAGCATGGGCGCGCCGAGCTTGCCGTAGATAAGCACCCAGTTGAGGAAAATGTTCAGCACGCCGGATACGGTGAGCAGCACCGCGCCGAGGCGGGGATTTTCCGTGCTGCGCTGCGCGGCGATGTACACGCCGCTGATGGCGGCGAAGAAGTACGAAAAGCCGACGTAGCGCGTATACGCCGCGCCGGGCGCGACAAGGTCAGCGTTGTTGGTGAGCACGCGCATGATCTGCTCCGGGATGCAAAACGCCGTCACGGCGAGCAAGCCCGAGATCGTCGTGGAAACAAACAGCGCGATGCCCATGACGCGGTTGATGGCCTCCTGATCGCCGCGGCCGTGGTACTGCGCCACGAGCACGCTCATGCCGCTCTGCACGCCGAAGATCATCAGCTGCATGACGTAAAACGGACTGTTGGCCATCGTCACGGCGGCGAGCGCCGTCTCGCCGAGCACGCCGACCATGGAAATCACAATGTAATAATACTGATATTAAAAATACTGAATTTAGTGATACTGATTCTATCTTTCCTTCCGGAAATGGTGGAATGATGGACGAGAATGACCGGTATCAAGAATACTTTGATTATTTCTCGGATCAGCTTAGTATGGATTTGTTGAAGAAGGATTACCCTTACGATTCCGAAATGCTGGATAACATTCTGGAGTTGATCGTTGAAACAGTTTGCACGAAGCGACCGTTGATTCGCATTGGTGCAGAGGAGCGTCCGGCAGAAATTGTCCGCAGTCGGTTTATGAAACTGAATGCCGAACACATTCGATATGTTATGGACTGCTTCAAGGAGAACACCACAAAGATTAGAAATATCCGTCAGTATATGCTGACTACGATATACAATGCGCCGACGACAATAGACACCTACTACGATGCTCTTGTTCGGCACGATATGTCACACGGATATTTGGAAGGAGGATTTAAGAAATTGAAAATGAAGCGAGAGGAAGGAGAGTGACGATAAATGTCGAAAAAAGCAACCATCATTGCGGTGGTCAATCAGAAAGGAGGCACCGGCAAGACCACCACCACCGAGAATCTGGGCGTTGGCTTGGCTCTTGAAGGAAAAAAGGTGCTTCTGGTAGACACCGATCCCCAGGCGTCCCTGACGGTCAGTTTGGGCAACCCATATCCGGATGACCTGTCTCCGACACTTTCCGATCTGATGGGAAAGATTATGATGGAAAACCCTATTACTCCCGATGAAGGGATTCTTCATCATCCGGAGGGCGTTGATTTGGTGCCAGCGAACATCGAACTGTCAGGTATGGAGGTAGCTCTGGTCAATGCCATGAGCCGTGAAACCATTCTCCGGCAATACCTGGATACGGTCAAACAGAACTATGATTATATTCTTCTTGACTGTATGCCGTCTTTGGGTATGCTGACCGTCAATGCGTTGGCAGCTGCCGACAATGTGCTGATACCGGTTCAGGCGGCATACCTTCCTGCAAAGGGTCTGGAACAGCTGCTTGAAACTATCAACAAAGTGAAACGGCAAATCAACCCGAAACTGAGGATTGAAGGGATTCTTCTGACGATGGTGGACAGCCGCACCAACTACTCCAAAGACATCAGCAATCTGATTCGGGAGAGCTACGGCGGAAAGCTGAAGGTTTACAAGACCGACATTCCCCGCTCTGTCCGTGCAGAGGAAATCAGCGCAGAGGGAACCAGTATCTTCAAGCATGATCCCAAAGGCAAAGTTGCCGAAGCCTATAAAATTCTGACGAAGGAGGTGTTAAACAATGCAGAAAAAAGGCGCAAACATCAGCTTGAAGGGGTACGATGATATTTTCTCCACCGAGCAATCCAGAGCTGAAGCCCAGCAGGAGCGAGTGCAGGAAATTCCGCTTTCTGAGCTACACCCCTTTGAGGGACACCCCTTCCGTGTGGTTGATGATGAAGAAATGATGAAAACGGCAGAGAGCGTCCGAGATTTCGGAGTTCTCACTCCTGCGATTGTCCGTCCTGACCCCGACGGTGGTTATGAAATCGTTTCTGGTCACAGGCGGCACCGGGCATCGGAGCTCGCGGGTAAGGAAACCATGCCTGCGATTGTTCGTGACCTGGACGATGATGCAGCCATTATTTTGATGGTTGATGCGAATTTGCAGAGGGAGAGTATCCTGCCGAGTGAAAGAGCATTTGCTTATAAGATGAAGCTGGATGCGATTAAACACAAGTTGGGATGAAGTTGCAGGCAATGGATATAGTCGGTCAGGAGGCAGGAGAAAGCAGAAATCAGGTACACCGTTATATCCGTCTGACCGAACTGATTCCGGAACTGCTGGATATGGTAGATACGGGTCAGATCAAATTCAATCCTGCGGTGGAGCTTTCCTATCTGGCAAGTGAAGAACAGAAGGATTTTCTTTCTGCAATGGATTATGCTCAAGCAGCTCCTTCCCTTTCGCAAGCACAGCGAATTAAAAAGCTCGCACAGGAGGGCGAGTGTACGCTGGATGCGATGTGCGAGATTATGAATGAAATCAAGAAGGGAGAGCTGGACAGAGTAACCTTCAAAACGGATTCGTTGCGAAAATACTTCCCGAAGTCCTATACCAACAAGCAGATGGAGGATAAAATCATTCAGCTTTTGGAGCAATGGCAGAAAAAAAAGAGAAAAATCAATGGAAAGGTAAGGTAAAAAATGTTTACACCCAAAAACATTCAGGGCGCTTTGGAAGAACTCTACGACCTTTGCGATCCTGATTATATGGTAGATATGCTCGTAAACTACAGTGAGGAGTTCGATGATATTTCTCCTGCGCTTCTGGCAAAGTCGTTTCAGAAAAATGCCGAGATGATTAGCGAGTATCGAGTATTGTCCTCTGCTGGTGAGGGTATCGACTATCAGGAAAGGTACTTCTGAACAGCAGAGCCGTGCGGCTTCTGTCCTATGTAGAAGATATGAGCGGCGATGAAAAAGTTCGCACGATTCAGAGCAAGGAGCTGTGGTTAGCAGAAGATATGACATTCTATGTGGTGTCCTGTATGTCTACGATCACGATGGACAAGGAAGAAGCCATTTGTCTTAACGAACACCGCAGCGTGGTTACTACGGTGGAATGCGAGGACGATATTTTCTTCGACATGGGTTCCCTGATTTGCGAACTGGACGATATTTGCTTGTTCGAGCTTTTTAGCCGATGTGGACCTTGGAGAAAACGGCGGTGCAAGCAGAATCTTTACCGGTGTTGTTGCGTTCGGCACGACCGAGAACGGAGGTTTCAGAAAGAACAGGCAGATACCATGAATGTGTTGCTGGTAAAGCCGTTCATGTATCCGCAGGCTGCCGGATCGGGGAGCTGGAGGATTTGCAGAAAGCCGTAGGTGGCGATATTGAGGCAACTTATCCGTTCAATGGGCAGGTTGCACTGGTGATGAAGCGAAGGTAAACTCGTGAGCAAGGAACCTGAACCGTGCTTGCGTGATGATGACGGCGATATTTATGACATTATCGCCGGTGATTCCTGGTTGTTGGATTGGGCGAGGATGATTTTTGTTCTCTGTCCCGGGAACTGATGAAGCAGTTTGAGGAACTTTTCATCAGCCTGAGACTTTTTGTACGCATGGGGGCGCAGCATTATGGCGCTTCCCTGCCGGATGACATGGTGAAGAAGAAGATGCACCTGTCAAACTGATTCGGTTCCCCACAAAAGTAACCTGACCGAGAGGGTTCTTATGCAAATTCGACGATTGGAGGCTGATGGAGCAGAAAGCGGATTCAGGATGGTGCCAAGGGTACCAGGGACATACCTATATGGACTTGGCACGATTTGATAAACCACCAAGCACATGATTATTTTGATGTGCTTACGACCGATGATAGATCGCCTGTCGGTTGAAGAAGGCAGAAAGAAATCGCCTGTATTTGAGCTTGATAATGGGTTATCCAAAAGGCTCTGGATAACCCAGAAAGCTGGCAATATCAAAATTATCAGTCATGCCGCAGTTGCCAAGGGCAATCTGGCAATACGACCACAGAGATATGGCACGATAATCTGTTCTGCTCTACCTGCTGCAGGAGGTGATGATAATCATGCAGGGAAGAAGTTGAAAACAGGACAGTAAACCTGGCGATCAGCACAACCAAGCTGACCGGGGCGCACTATCATTGCCGGTATCCCGCAAGTATTTGCAGCACCGGGAAAAAGTGAAGATAAAAAAAGGCACGAGACCCTACCGTTCATGGAAAGCAATCCGTGAAACAGCTTTGGGACAGAATCAGGGTGCTACGAATGTTGAGATCGACAAAATAAAGTGATTTTGAAAAGCTCGCCAAGAAGAAGTATGGCGTGGACTTTGCCGTAAGAAAAGATAAGTCCGTTGATCCTCCCCGGTTTCTTGTTTTTGTCCGTTCTAAAGATGCAGATGCTTTGGATGCAATCTGCAAGTGGAACATCAGGCAAGGGCATTAACCAAGAATGAAAAGCCGAAACGGCGCAGCTGAAGCGTTCAAGCGAAATTGTCGCAGCATTCCGAAGAAGCGTTCGAGAGAAGAAACAGAGCGTGATCTGTGATGGATAAGAGAAAATGGAAAAGCTCCCTGATTCTGAATTTACCGTATTTTCTGGTAGGTTGTTCGCTACGAATTTAGGGAGAAGATGGGAGATTGGGCTGAGGGGGCAGATTCATCTGCGAACCTGCATGGTGTTGAGCATTTCCAGCAAAGTAGCGAAGTTTTGTTCCTCCACCGGGGCTTCATAATGCAGATACGCGATCAGTGCGGTCAAAAGCAGTCTTTCGGACTTTTTCCCAGAAATGGGTCTCCGCCGGACCCTTCGCCCTTGGTGTTGGTCATCAGGGTCGTGACCAGTTTCTTGACCTTGTAGCCGTTCTTCAACATTGTGTTTCCACATTCAAGCACGATAGTTCTTTGCGTATCGTTGATTACGTATGAACTTTGACATTGTAAAGGTTGGGCTTGAGCCAAAACCGGGTCTTACCGCTGCCGGAGCCGCCCACCACCAGCACGTTTTTGTTCCGGGCGTTTTTGGGGTCTGGTGGGCGGTTGGACATCATCAGCCGTTCCGTTTTGGTCAGGATAATGTTGTCGGCAAACTTGGGAGCCATGAACGGCTCAATGTCCTTGGGGGTGCCCCACCGGGCAGAGCCATACTCCATGCCGTGCCGGTACTTCTTAGCGTTTTTGCCACGCAAATAGACGGCAAGCCGTAACCCTGCGCCACAGCACAAGCCTACCAGCAGATCCAGAGGGTGCAGGCTGGGCAGAGGATTCGCAAACGCCAGCGGGATGGTGCCCATCATGGACATGATTTTATCGCCCAGTTCTTTTCCCTCGGCAAGCCGCCACGCTTCACCGAGGTTCGTTGCCACCAGCCCCAGCAAAATATAGGGCAGATACAGAGCCAGCAGCTTTGTCAGCTTTTTCGTGGTCACAGTCCACGCTCCTGTTCCTTGTGCCGGACTTTGCCGGGGAGTTCTGCCGCCGCCTGCACCAGTTCCTGCAACCGTGCCAGTACCGAGGGGCGTTTGTCCTTATTCAGCAGGGATGCCGAATACTCCTTGAACGCCGAGTTGAATGCTTCTGCGTCCGGGGCTTTGAAAAAGACCAGATACCGGGGCGGCACCTCGGAGGTGTCCTTGCGGATGGCATAGTCGATGCCGTACTTTTTGGCATAGCGTTCCAGACCACGGATACCGGTTTTGCTGATCTCCACGCTGGACACGCCCCGGTTTTGCCGCAGAAGGGTGCGGACACTTTGCTTACCTTGGGATGTTTTGGACTGGTACAGCCGAAACGCCGCTTTAACTGCCCGCAGGACAGTCCGGGCGGACAGCTTTGTGGTGGAGATCATAATGTTGAACGACTTCTGTTCGATTTCTTCCTGCACTGCCATCACCTCCCGTGCAGCAGGGTGACTTTTAGCGGTCATGCTCTGCCGGCAACTTGGTGAAGTCCATTTACCTGTGGGCGGTTCATCAGGCACCGGCAGTCCAACAGACGGTTGCCCAGCTTCAGAAAGGCTTCCGGCTGATGGAAAGGCTGCTCGTACTTCTGCGCCATCTCCGGGGTCATGGATGCAAAATCTTTGGAATTGCCCAGTCCCATACCATTAAAGTCATTCAAGAACGGCATCGAGATCGCCCGAAATTGAAGATTCTATTCAGAAAATCATAGATGAGCTCAATCCATCGTCATTCGATTCCCGGCATGGGAGTAAACTCCGCTGCTGTGATCCTTGCAGAAATCGGGGATTTCTCCAATTTCAGTTCTCCTGACAAAATTCTTGCTTACGCTGGCTGCTCTCCATCTACATACCAGTCCGGAAAACTCACGAACTGCTACCTCACATGGAAAAACGTGGCTCCCGCTACCTGCGACATTTTCAACGCCGACAAGTACGTCTGCTACTGGAATCCTGTCTTTGTTCTGAATACCTTGCCAAAAAACGTGCCGCCTGAAAACATCAATGTTGCCTGTCCCATGCCATGAAGAAACTCGTGCGGCTGATCTACGCTTTGCAAAAGTCTGGCGAAAAAAAACATATCTTCAGCTGCATGATTTTCTCCTGAGCCTCTAATTCCAACAGCAGATGGCGCATCAACCCTTGACGAACTGAAGCATTCAAATGCTATTCGTTTCTGCCATCGGGCTTGCTTTGCTGCTGTCGCCCTCGCTGTTCCAAGACCAGCATTTGAATGCTGTTTGAAGGGCAGCGGTCGGTTGTCCTCCGGATTTTTTTTTTTTCATTTTGGGGCTTGACTTTTAATAGTTAGTCTCCCGTGCAACAGGGTGTGCGGTCATACTCTGCCGGGCCGGTCAGGGCTTTTCTGCGGGAGGTTCATCCGGCACCGGCAGCACCAGCAGACGGTTGCCCAGTTTCAGAAAGGCTTCCGGCTGATGGAAAAGCTGCTCATATTTCTGCGCCATCTCCGGGGTCAGGGATGCAAAATCCTCCTCACCCAGCCCCACCACGAGAAAAGTCCCGGCAACGGCATCATACATTTCTCCGTTTTCATCCCGAAGGGCACGGTTCAGGGCAGTCCCATGAGCTTGCCGTCATCGTTATAGACGATGGCGTCCTCTTCAAACAAGCTTGCGCCGATGGAACCGCCCACCGGGCAAAGCCTTCAGGTCGTTATCAATCTCGACCTGCTGCGGATGCTGTCCCGGTGCAATTTCAGCACCGTGAGAGTTCTCGTTCTGTTCCATTATCTTCCTCCTCAAATTTGATAGTGATTTCCTGCCCAGCACGGGCGGCGTTCAACCAGCTGCCACAAAGAAGCCGAAAAAGGCACCAGCTTCAAAAATGATAAACGAATAAATATAATTCATGGCGAACCCCTGCATTGACTGAACTGTGAAAAAGAATCCTTTCGGGGAGGACGGGGAGCGCAAGACGCGGTGACGTTATGCTTGCTGGAAACATTGGCATGAGTATGCGGTGCGGCATCGGTAGAAAAATAGTCGTACAGAGCATCCCGCAGAGAATGGAAGCAACGAGCATGGTAGTCGTGCAGACGGAGAACCAGAATCTTCAAAACATCAACCGGAACAGTAAAAGTCCTCCGTGACTTCTGCGAAACTCTCATAGCAGGTCATTTCGGTATCCATGCTGCACCTCTCGAGTCAATGCAGATGGTGCATTTTGCGTCCAGCCATCATGAGCACTGTTCTCGGCCAGAAAAATCCCGCTGTACAGGGCACTTCGTCCAAAGCCATCGGTGGGACAAGTTCCATGACCGGGCCGGAAGGTAACGCTTGCCAGCCTTTTCGTCCTGACCATGTCCAGCAGTTCAGCGGTACAATCTTGGTCATGCGAATAGCAGGAATCAGCATTTGACATTATCTTAACTGCGAACGTTCGCCAGCGGGATGATCGGTCAGTTCGATCTCCGGGGCAATCACGGCGGCGTAAACTTCATCAACTTGATTTTTAGTCGCTCATCTTGTTGAAGCACCTTGTCCATTTTTGATTTGCGTCCATACTTCGATGATTTTGCGGTCTTGAAAGCCCGTTGTTCATAGATGTTTTCACGCTGAATTTTTGAATCCACCAAAAGACCCGGTTGGGTCCGACATGCCAAAAATGACCGGTTCGTTTGCCGCTGCTGTTTGCGCATGCTGACGGCGGTTCCAGCAGATGATGATCTGATAGTGTCCTCCATCCGGGCGAGGGCGGGCAATCAGCGGAGAAAGTACGCCGTTTTGTGACCACCTTGTCCACCGTCCGGGCATCTTTCCCATCGTCAAAGACAACGTCAAAGGGTGCCCTTTTTGCGAAGGGGAAGCCTCTCAATGGGAATCTGCTGGACCTGCTCCCATTCTGGGTGTCGTTCATTCTTCCGTGGAGAAAAGGTCATCTGCCCTTTCAGCGTAAGTTTTTCCGTTGTTTTCGGCATCCGCCAGCACCTCCTTCTTTTCGGTCCAGGCTTGTGCCACAGTTGCCTTTGGGGTCATGCTGGAAAATGCTTTTGCCTGCCGCACTGGCACGGACAGACCGAGGGGAATGGTCTGGTCAAACATGGCTTCTGGACGAAACAGGTTGTCTGCTTGCGGAAAGGTACTGCGCCTGCACGGGAATCAGGGTGGTGTCTGCTGCTGCCAGTGCATTGACGGTCAGCATCCCAAGGGAAGGGGTACAATCCAGCAGAATGAAATCATAGTCGTGCTTTGCGCCTTCCAGCACCTGTTTCAGCATCTTTTCCCGGTTCATGCAGTTGACAAGGGAAACTTCCAGCCCTGCCAGTTCAATGTTTGCCGGAATCAGGTCAACGCCCTCTGCATGGTGCAGGATGCCTTCACCGGGCGGAATGCTCTGGCCGTTCATGGCTTTCTACCATCAGGGTGGAAAGGGTCGTAGGCAATTCATCGGGCTGCTGCCAGCCCATGCTGATGGTAAGCTGCCCTGCGGGTCAGCGTCCACCAATAGGACTTTCTTGCCCTCCATCGCCAGCCCGATGCCAAGATTTTCACAGGTGGTGGTCTTGCCGGTGCCGCCTTTCTGGTTGACGATGGCAATCGTAGTTGCTTTCTTTGAAATTTTCATCACCTCCGCATCGCTAAGTCGTGGTTGGTTTGGTTCTGGTAGGAAAGCTGCATCGTGGTGGGTGCGTTGTACAGAGAAGCGAGCAGGTATTGTTTCATGTTACGGATTGGGCTGCTATTCTCTGCAAGGCACTTCAGCACAAAGCGGATATGGTCAGCGTTCAGCTTCATAAAGCGGCTGCGTACCACCTCGGCGGGCTTATCGTCCCCGGCAATGTGCAGCAGCTTGCGGTTGGTAGCACAGGTGTCCACACAAATCTACGATCTGATAGATGGTGTCCTCATCGTCCGGGCAAAGCCGGAGCAGGAGTTCCACCTCCAAAGACTGCGAAAAATATTCTTCCAGTTGGGTGCGCTTACTCATCCCATCCGCTTCTTCGGAATAGAAGAGATTAGTCTCACTCATTTCAGTATCATTCTCTTTAGTCTTATTACATCGTGATTTTGCAGGGTCTTGACTTGCGTTTTTGAAGCCTCCAGAATCGTGAAAATCACGATTTTGGAATATTGATTTTGACGATTCTGCTGAAAAAGTTCTTCACATACACCAAACTTGGCTTTCCCAGACCTCGACGTTTTCGTTCAATCAAACCAAATTCTTCAAGTTCCCGGAGCAACTTGGTTGCTTTGTTGTCTGCGCAACACAACGCCCTCTTGACATCCTCTATCGAGAAGATAATGAACACCCGGTTCTGCTTGTCCAGCCAGCCGTTTTTCACGGACAGGCTCATGCGGTCCTCAACGTTTTGTTCCAGCTTGTGTTCAAAAAAATCGACCGCCTTTCGTTTGAAAAAAAAAAGCGCACTCTTTTCTTATTGAAAAAAAGTGGTGCGCTATGTAATATAATGGCTGTATAATTTAGCTATCCAAAAGATAGTCGATGAGATATTTTTCGGAATCATGAAAGATCGTCCGACTTTCAGGCAGCGAATTCTATGTTGATGGATTCTTCTGATGATGGCAGTCTGGCTTTTGAAACCGAGTAAAGTTGTTGCTTCTTCGACAGACAGCACATCAGGATAGTTCACAAATAATTTTTTTATAATACTCTTTTGCTTGATTTTGATTCATCATCCTTGACTTTCCTTTCGTTTTGTGCCTAAGTAGAGGAGCGTTTTGCCCTGCATCCCTCCTGAACATCCCTCCAATTTCCATTTGGGCGGTCCAAACCGAAAAAACAGAGTAGGGGAAAACGCATCGAAAAATCGTGGATATTTCAAATTATTGTTCGTTGAGGCGTGAATTTTGCCTTTGCACAGTGGGAACCAGATATCACTAGATATCACTGGATGACACCAGATGGAAGATGAGGATAAAAAACTCAAAATCCCTTGTGCTAATAACACGTGTGGGTTCGACCCCCACCACCGGCATTGAAAAGCAGCTTAGAATCGTAAGATTTTAGGCTGCTTTTTTTATCCCCGCATCCGGCTCATTTTTACACTTTTGTCT
>VOFC01002498.1_pt1 | contig 21252 bp, 36 predicted proteins | sample 5384161 | NCBI WGS metagenome assembly VOFC01 (sample SAMN12384722, study PRJNA508395) | human gut metagenome | isolation source: healthy gut B | host: Homo sapiens
GTCTGGTCGTGCACGCCGGACTGCCATCGGCATTGACGCGTACACGCAGGAAATCGGCCGCGCCGGACGCGACGGAAAGAAAGCTCGCGCCGTACTGCTCTACGCGCCGTCGGATGAGTATGTGGTGAAAAACCTTATCCACAGCAGCCGCGACCCCGAAACCGTTTCCCCGCGGCAAAAAGCGTCTGAAGGCGCTGAAAAGATTCTGCGCGAGCCGAACAAGGTGTGGAAGGGTATCACGAAGTACTTTCGATAAGCGTATCAACCCGCCTGTCATTGATATAATATTTATATGTATGAATGGTTAAACCGCCCGCATCACGGCAATCCTAACTACCAGAAGGAGGAATTTCCATGACCAACAACTTTCAGTGTGCACAGATCTACCAGATTCTCGCGCTCAACGATGAAATGCTGAAGAGCGGCTGCATCACCCGCGACGAGCACGATTTTGTCCGCCATGTGCAGACGGACAAGCTGACCCGGCTGCACAGCACGCCGTAAGGAGGCCGCCGATGGATGTCCGCAGACTGGACGAAATGCAGGCGCACAGGGCCGCAGCATCTTCGATACCGAGCTTGCTGTGGCGTACTATGCCCGCGTTTCGACCGACAAAGACGAGCAGATCAACAGTCTCGGCAACCAGAAACGCTATTTTGAGGACTATATCGCCGCAAATCCGTACTGGAGGTTTGCCGGCGGCTACGTCGATGAGGGCATCAGCGGCACGTCTGTCGAAGGACGTGAGCAGTTTCTCAAGATGATCGAGGACGCGAAACGCGGCCGCTTTGACCTCATCGTCACCAAGGAGATCAGCCGTTTCGCCAGAAATACACTCGACAGCCTGCGCTACACGCGCGAGCTGCTGCGCTGCGGCGTGGGCGTGTACTTTCAGAACGACAACATCAACACCTTTGACAAAGGATGCCGAACTGCGGCTCACCATCATGTCCTCCATCGCACAGGACGAGGTGCGCAAGCTGTCGAGCGCACGCGCTTCGGCTTTAAGCGTGCGCAGGAGAACAGCGTGCTGCTCGGTCAGAACAATCTGTTCGGGTACAACAAGGTTGACGGGCGATTGGAGATTGTCGAGCCGGAAGCCGCCGTCGTCCGTGAGGTGTTCGAGCGCTACGCTGCCGGAGACCTCGGTCTCCGCGCCATTGCCAACGACCTGGACAGCCGCGGTGTACGCGGACGGCAGGGCAAGCCGCTCACCTACTCCACGCTGTACGGCATGATCCGCAACCCGAAATACAAAGGGCTGCTATGCCGGTCGGCGGTATGCCTCGCGCGATTACCGCGACAAACGCAGCTACCGCCTGAGTGCAGACAAATGGCTCGTGCATAAGGACGACCGTGTGCCTGCTATCGTGCCCGAAGCGCTGTGGGAGCAGGCTAACCGTCTGCTCGCCTCGCGCGGCAAGACCATGAAGGCGCACGCGCAGGCATCCCAGAACCGCTACGCCTACAGCGGCAAGCTGATCTGTGCCAGGCACGGCACAACTTTCCACAGGCATGTGTATAAAAGCAAAAGCCGCGGCGAGGCGGAGTGCTGGAACTGCAGGCTGTACCGCGAAAAAGGGAAAACAGGGCGGCTGCGACTCCCCCACAGTTTACAGCCACGAGCTGGACCGCATTTTGGAGCGTGTGTTCGAGCAGATAACGGACGAGCGCTCAGCCGCCGTGCAGGGAGTACATCGACAATCTGCGCGCCTTTGCCGCACAGCAGGATAACGCGCCTGCGCTTGCTCAAGTCGAGCAGGAAATCGAAACGGTCACCCGCCGCAAGGACAAGCTGCTCGATCTCGCGCTTGCCGGGGCGCTCTCCAACGACGAGTTCAAACAGCGCAACGAGACCTGCAACGAGCAGCTTGCCGCCCTCGAGCAACAGCGAACAGAACTACAGAACGCAGACAAGACACTGGAAGAACGTATCCGACGGGTGGAAAATCTGCGCCGCATCATCGAGGAACGGTGGCAGATGAGCTGCGGGTTCTCGCGCGAGATGTCCAAAGGCGCTCGTTGACCATATCATCGTGGACTCGGACGAGAGCAAAACCCGTATCTCGCTCGATATTTTCCTCACCACCGGTGCAGAGCCGATCGTATCTGAGATGCAAACCTCTAACTCACAGCTGCAAATGAGCTTTCAGCGGGCGCGGTCGGGGTATCAGGGCACGTATGAGGTACGGTGCTGCGGTGCGGTGGCACCTTGGGTAGCAGACGAAAAAACAGCAAACCTGCAAGGTTTGCTGTTTTCTTTTTTTCAAAACTTTTCTTTTTATTATTTCCCGCTTATCTTGACAGAACCGCCATTTTGCAGTACGATAAGGCCAGAAATCAAAAATCACCCTAAGTATTACTTCCTTTCGTTTGATGAGATACACATCTCACAGGCGCAGGTATCCCGTTTGGAGAAAGGGCGCACTGGAGCATATCCAAGCAAATTTAACAAATTGAGAATGGTTAATGGAGGAAGCCGCCCGAAGGGCGGTTATTGAATAAACGCGCTTTGCGCGTTACCGAAATTCTCAATTTTCAATTCTCCATTCTCAATGAAAGAAAACAGCAAGTCCAACTGAACTTGCTGTTTTTTTCTTTACGCTGCCTGACTTTCGCCGGAGGCATAATCAATTTTCACGCCCGGCTGGACGTTATAGCAGTACACGTTAAAGCAAATGCCTTCACCGTCATCCTCGACCGACCACGCCTCCATCTGCACGCCCGAGGCGACAAGATTGCTGCCCTCAAACACCGGCGTGACCCGATAGAAGCACATGGTTGCCGGTTTTCCTTCACATAGTCAGCGACCATATTCTCAAACGGCAGCATACCCTCGATATTGAGGTATCGCGTGCCGGTGATCAGGGTTCTGCTTGTTGGCATTCTCGGCGGTAAGCTGCCAGCCGATCAGGTGACAGCGGTTATACAGATATTTGCCGTCCACGCAGTCATACTTGACGGTATGCCATCCGGTTGGCTTGACCTGACCGATCGAACCGCGTTTTTCTCCATCTGCGGGCATCAGCTCCTGTCCGACATTGGCGTATGCCGTGCCGCACCGTCCGAGATAATCCAAATCCGAATATTCCTCAAACGCTTCGGTCTCCTGCTTGTCTGCGTCGGTGAAGGACGGCTGGTTGCCGTCGATCTCGACATAAGCAGAATCCGAGTAGGCGGGCAGCTCGTCCATCGAAACCATACTGCTCGACGGCATGGGCAGTGCACAGCCGGAAAGCAGCAGGCTGAGCACGAATACAATCGGCGCAAACGCGCGGGTCAATTTTCGCATTTAACAAATACTTCCTCTGTTATTTTTTTCATGCGAGGAACCGGCAAATTCGGTCTCGCTCTGCTTTGTCCATCCGGTTTCCGGCAGGGGTGAAATACCGGTCAGCGGGATAGACACGATTCCAGTGATATAATATCACCTGCTGCACCCTGTTTAAATATGGTGCAGGATTGTGCACCTCAGCGAAGCAGTAATCGTCCTCTTCCGCCCGCTCGAGGCAATCCTCAGCGATGCAAAGCCGTACTGCCGTATCCGCTCCGAACAGCTTTGCGGTGTACGGACTTATCCACAGTCTGTGTATACCGCAGTGCATAAGAATGCGCTCGTTCAGCACGATCGCGGCTCTGTCGGCGATGGTTAAAGGCCAGGCCGCCTTTTATCATCCACACATAAGATCAGCTTCATATAGTTCTCCTTCATCAGGTATCGGATGCACTGTTGACCGGCGCAGCGCTGTATGTAATGCGTCCTGCCGAAATAATACCCTGCCGTCCGATATACGAGCACAGCGCCTTCGGTCAGTCTCGGGTTGCCTTGCTGTGATGCAGCCACGACTACCACGCCGGACGTGGAGGCGAAATACTGTACGGTCTGCGTATACGCTTCCGCCGCATTTTTCTCGGCATCGCCGCTGTCCAGACCAGCATCCCACAGGCGGTAGCCTGCACCGATGAAGCACGCTGCGCTGTGCTTCGGTGAGCGCGTCGCTGCCGCTCTGGTTGGCGGCTATACGGGCTGCAACACCGGTCAGCAGCGTCAGGCGTTCGTTCGCAGCAGCAAGATCCGCCAGCATGTCGGCTCCGTCGGTTTTGCTGTCCGCCTGCAGCAGAAAGGCTGCCGTATGTCCCTCCGCTGCGATTCGGCGAACCAGATCATCGTCCCATTTGGAGGTATCCGTCGGCAGGAAGAATGCCGCCTGCCTGCCTGCGCGTCATGCAGATTGTCCAGAACAGCCGCCGTGTTTTCGTTCCGGCGCGCCGTAATAGGCAAGATACACGCGGACCGGCTTTTTCGCCGGCTTTTCCTCTACCTTGGTATTTCGATGGTATCATTGTCCACCGGCTTTGCCGGTGGGATGATATTCGTGTTATTGCTGCGGTCCGACCCGGAGGTATTGTCCTTGTAGTCGTCGATCGTGTTCTCAATCACCTTGGTATGCGCCGCAATAAACGCCGAGTCGCTCTGTGCTGAGCCGTCCGCGACACACGGCGCACATTTTCCCCCTGCAGGGTCAGTGAAGAATAGGTAAAGCCGAACTTCGCACAGCACAGCTTGACCGGCACATAAACCGTTCCGTTCATCTCATACGCGGGTGTGGAATAGCTGTTCAGATTCTGGTCGTACACATAGCCTTCCGCAGTCGAAAAAGCTGAGCGTTTCGCCGTTTGCGGAAAGATCGAGCACGCCGTCATTCTCCGAGGCTGACACGCCGAGCGTAGTAAACACACTGTACGGCACATAGGTTTCGCCGCCGAGACGCGCAGGCATGGTGCTCTCGTCGAGCGGCAGGATGGAGTCATTTATCGCTGTCAGCGTCACCGCATGCGCCGGTGCAGGCAGAAACGTCAGCAGCAGCGCGGCACACAGCACACAGCTGATGATTTTTTGATACGCACTCACTCCTTTCAGCAATTCGTACGAACATATTATACCAAAGCGCAGCGGGTTTGTCACCCTTTCTGCCGAAAAACACCTTGCGTTGTGAGAATCGAGTGCTATAATAAAAGAGTACAAATTCTTATACAGAAAGAGTGAAGCAACCATGCTGCAGATCACAACACAGCGCACTACTACTCCTAAAGCAAAGCCGGACGAAAGCAACCTCGGCTTTGGCGTTCATTATACCGATCACATGCTGATCATTGACCACGATGAGGAACAGGGCTGGCACGACGCCCGCATCGTACCATATCAGCCGCTTGAGCTTGATCCGGCAGCGATGGTTTTCCATTATGCAATGGAGTCCTTTGAGGGTCTGAAGGCTTACCGCACCCCGGACGGCTCCATTCAGCTGTTCCGCCCGGACAAGAATGCACAGCGTATGATCAACACCAACCATCGTATGTGCCTGCCGAGCCTGCCGGTAGAGGATTTCGTTCAGGCTGTCAAGGCCATTGTTTCCTTCGATCAGGACTGGGTTCCGCACGCTGAGGGCACTAGCCTGTACATCCGTCCGTTTGTCATCGCTACCGAGCCGCATCTGGGCGTTCGCACCTCCCGCACCCACAAGTTCATCATCGTATGCTCTCCGGTCGGCGCTTACTACTCCACCGGCATCAACCCGGTTAAGATCTTCGTCGAGGATGAGTATACCCGTGCCTGCCCGGGCGGCACCGGCTTCACCAAGTGCGGCGGCAACTACGCTGCATCCCTGATCTCTCAGGTAAAGGCACACGAGCTGGGCTACGAGCAGACCCTGTGGCTGGACGGCGTTGAGCACAAGTACGTTGAGGAAGTCGGCTCCATGAACTGCTTCTTCAAGATCGACGGCACCGTTTACACCGCTCCGACTGTTGGCACCGTTCTGCCGGGCGTTACCCGTATATGAGCTGCATCGAGCTGCTCAAGCACTGGGGCATTCCGGTATCCGAGGAGCGCCTGCCGATCGCTGACGTTATGAAGGCTTCCCACGACGGCAAGCTGGAAGAGGTATTCGGCACCGGCTACCGCTGCAGTTATCTCTCCGGTTGGCGAGCTGCGCTACGAGGGCGATGTTGCTCACATCAACAACGGTGAGATCGGTGAAGTTACCCACAAGCTGTACAACACCCTGACCGGCATCCAGTGGGGCAAGCTGCCGGATGAGCTGGGCTGGACCGTGAAGGTCGACTAATTTCGATTAAAAAGCGAAACCTTTTCATCGAGAGGATGTACCGAGCCGTTGGCTCGAATACGTCCTCCGGTTCTGCGCGTCCGCCTTTTGGCGGGCACACAGAATCTTTCTTGCTAAAAAAACGCAGGTACACGCCCTGCCGTTTTTGCGTTTGCAGAGCAAACGCGATTGAATCCCGCGCACACGCGCAAGCCGATGCGACAGGGTCAATGGCTCGGATTTCTGTACGAAATTCTGCCATGCGGACACGGTTTGCAAAGCAAACCGACATTCAATAAAAAAAAAGGCTGACAGCTGTGAACTGTCAGCCTCTTTTTTAATCAAGCGTGTGATATGGTTCGCCGCTCAGCGTTTTCCATGTAAACGTGCCGTTTTCGAGGCGTCATATAGCCATGTGCACTGTCCTGCTTCGGAATGGACACCGAACCCGGATTGAGATACATATTCCGTCTCCGAACGGCTCCCATGCCGGAATATGCGTATGTCCGTGCAGCAGCACATCGCCCTTACGCAGCGGCGGCGGCGTTTTCGTGTTGAATCGATGTCCGTGCGTGGCGTACACCAACCGCTCCCTGCCGGCAGGACGGCATAGTCCGCGAGGGGATTGGGAACGCGAGCACCATCTGGTCCACCTCGGTGTCGCAGTTGCCGCGCACACATAGGATTGTATCTGCCATGCCGTTCAGCATGGCAATCACCTTCTTCGGCGCGCATAATCGCGCGGCAGATCGTTTTCTCGGGCCGTGGTAAAGAATATCGCCGAGCAGCAACAGACGCGCAGCCTGCTCGCGCTCGAACGCCTGCAGCAGCTGTTCACAGTAGTACGCCGAGCCGTGAATATCGGATGCAATGAGAAATTTCATGCCGCGCCTCACCTGCCTGCCTGCTTTTGGCACGTCCACAATGGTGCCGCCGCCGACAACCACATCGCCGTCATACAGCACCGCCGCCTGACCGATCGCTGCGGCTCTTTGCGGTTCGTCAAACACCAGCTTGACGCGGCCGTCCTCCATCGGAGAAACCGTCACCGGCTGCTCCGCATGGCGGTAGCGAATCTTCGCCTTGATGTGAATCGGCTCGGTCAGCTCCGGAATCGAAATCCAGTTCATGTCATCTACGATCACAGTGTCCGAGAACAGCGCGCTGCCTCCGGTCCGACCGAAACCGTGTTCTTCTCCATATCCTTGCCGCAGACGTACACCGGCTCACCCATCGCAAGACCGAGGCCGCGTCTCTGGCCGACGGTATAGCGGACAGCGACCCTTGTGCTTTCCCACCGGCTTGCCGTCAAATCGAGGAAATCGCCTGCCGGATAGTGCGCCGTGTACTGCTCCATGAACTTGACGTAATCGCCGTCCGGCACAAAGCAAATATCCTGGCTGTCGTGCTTGCGTGCGTTGCAGAAGCTGAGCTGCTCCGCCAGCTCGCGGATCTCGGCTTGTTGCGGTCGCCCAGAGGAAATTTGGTGTGCGCGAGCTGCCGCTGCGTCATGGAGTACAGCACATAGCTCTGATCCTTGCCCGCGTCCACGCCCTTTTTGAGCAGCCAGCGGCCGGTCTGTTCATCCTGCTCAATGCGGGCATAGTGACCCGTGACAACGTAATACAGGCCGTGCTGCTCGGCAAAAATCGAGCAGCTTATCGAATTTCATGAAGCGATTGCAGTCGATACAGGGATTGGGCGTGCCGCCCTCCTCATAAGGTGCGGATGAACTTTTCGATGATCTTATCCTGAAAATCCAGCGTAAAATCCAGTACCTCATACGGAATATCCAGCTGAAATGCAACCTCACTCGCGTCCTCGATGTCCTTTTCCGAACAGCAGGTACGGAAATTGCACGCACCAAGATCCTCCGTTGCGGTAAAGACGCATGGTCGTGCCCATGCAGCGGAAGTCCGCCTGCCGCATCAGGTAAGCCGCGATCGAGCTGTCTACGCCGCCGCTCATCGCAATGAGTGCGGTCTTCTGTTCTGCGTTCTGCATCTGTGCCGTCCTCTCTTTCCGATTACAATATCACTACCATAATTCATCAAATAAACAAAAACTCCGAAAACCATGTGGTTTCCAGAGTTTTTGTGGTCGAGGTGACAGGATTTGAACCTGCGGCCTCTTCGTCCCGAACGAAGCGCGCTACCAAGCTGAGCCACACCTCGAAATATTGTTATTTGATTTGAAAAAAAAGTGGTCGAGGTGACAGGATTTGAACCTGCGGCCTCTTCGTCCCGAACGAAGCGCGCTACCAAGCTGAGCCACACCTCGAAATCAAGCTGCCAACGCTTTTCCGTGACAGCTTTATTAGTATATCGCAGAAATCGCTTTCTGTCAACACTTTTTTGAAATTTTCCTTAAATTTTCTCGAGCAGCTTTGCCACCAGACGACGCAGCTCTGCGCCGCGGCGCTCGGCAGTCTCGTTGACCTCAGCGCCCGAGAGCGGCTGCATAAGCACGCCTGCCGCCATATTTGGTGATCGTGGCAATACCGACGAGCGGCAGACCGCAGTGCGCGGCTGCAATGACCTCGAACACAGTGGACATGCCGACCGCATCCGCACCGAGCGTGCGGAACATGCGGAATCTCCGCCGGTGTCTCAAACTGCGGGCCGTTTACGCCGCAGTATACGCCACGGTGCAGTTCCAGACCGCAGTCCGCAGCGGCCTGCAGGGCTTTTTCTCCCAGTTCATGGCTGTACGCGAACGTCATATCCGGAAAACGAGTACCGAGTTCGGGATCATTTTTGCCGGTCAGCGGACTTTTGCCTGTCATGTTGATGTGGTCGGTGATCAGCATAAAATCACCCGCATGATAGCCGGTGTTAATGCCACCGGGGCATTCGTCACGACAAGCGCCTTCACACCCAACTCTTTCAGCACATAAACAGGATATGCCACCTCGTCCGGCGCGTAGCCCTCGTAGCCGTGCAGACGGCCCTGCATGCAGATAACGCGGCGTCCGGCCAGTGTGCCGCACACCATGCGTCCTGCGTGATCGGGCGCGGTGGATACCTTAAAGTGCGGAATCTCGCCATAGGGCACATAGACCGGGTTCTCCACCTCATCCGCCAGCGGGCCGATGCCCGAGCCGAGCACCAGCGCGATTTTCGGGCACAAACGGCAGCTTTTCTTTAAGATATGCTGCAGATTCCACTACATTTGCTTTTGTCAGCATAGGTTGTCCTCCTTACAGCCGACGCAGGATGGCGTCCGTGCGCTTCTGCGTCTCCGCCTTTACCTTTTCAATGTCGATGGTCTTGAATTCACCATCGCGGTACAGCACCTCGCCGTCTACCATGGTCAGGCGAACGTCCGCGCCCTGAGCCGCATAGACCACGTTGCAGGCGGCATCGGTCATCGGCGTAAACTGCGGCGTATCGGTATCGATGACGCACAGGTCAGCTTTATATCCAACCGCCAGCTTGCCGCAGTCCGTGCGTCCCTGCGAGAGCGCACCGGCGCGCGTTGCGGTGTGCAGCACCTGCGCAGGCGTCAGCAGCGTGGAATCGTGATAGAAACCCTTGTAGACCACGCCGAACAGGTAAAATATCCTGCAGAATATTCAGGTTGTTGTTGGAGGCTGCGCCGTCCGTGCCGAGCGCGATATTGATGCCCTTCTCCAGCATTTTCGGAATGTTCGCGTAGCCGGATGCCAGCTTGAGATTGCTTGCCGGACAGCAGGCGACCGAAACATTGTGCTTCTTGAGGATATCGAAATCCTCATCCTCCAACCAGACGCAGTGCGCCGCCGTGGTCGGAGAATCGAAAATGCCGTGTGCTTCCATGTACGCCGCCGGTGTCAGGCCGTGGCGCTGCCTGCACTCCTCGTGCTCGGTCTGCGTCTCGGACAGGTGAATGTGGATACGCGCACCCGCGTCCTTCGCATGGGCGGCTACCGCCTCGACCACCTTTGGGCGTCGAGGTATACTCGCCGTGGATACACAGATCACCGATCAGCCGACCGCCCATCTCGCCGTTCCACTCGTTCAGCAGGCGCAGATTGTCCTTTGTAGGCGGCAAGGCTCGTAGTCGCTGTCGTCAAATACACGGTCAGGCCGCGGCTGAGGTTGCACTTGATGCCGCTCTCGCGGATCGCGGGCATCATGCCATCGAAGAAGAAATACATATCCGAGAACGAAACCGTACCGCTCGCCAGCATTTCCGCGATGGAAAGCTGCGTCCGTAGTACGCCGCCTCGTCGTCAATCTTGTCCTCAAACGGAAATACCTTCTCCCAGCCAGCGCTGCGGCGGCAGATTTTTCCGCGTAGCCGCGCAGCAGCGTCATCGGCGCATGGCTGTGCACGTTGTAAAAGCCGCTCATCAGCAGACGGTGTTTGCCGTCGTAACGCTCGCCGTAATCCTCCTGCGGCTCGGCATCACCGATGTAGGCAATCTTGCCGTCCTTCACGCCGACGTACTGCCCGCGTTTGCACTCAAAATTCTCATCCAACAGATCAATATTGCAAAAAAGCATTGTTTTCTCCTTTTCTCTTTATAGAACGTGGTAATGCGGGATAATATCCTCGTATTCGCCGTCCTTGTTCAAAAAAAAAAAAAAAATCCGCCCGGAATCACGCCAAGCTGTGTGAATCCCAGCTTTTTATACAGCGCCAGCGCCCCCGTGTTGCTCTTGACGACTGCGTTGAACTGCAGCACGCGGAATCCGCACGTTTTTCCCTGTGCAATGCAGTGTTTTTTACCAGTTTTCACCGATATGCTGTCCGCGCACGGACTTTTTTAACTGCATAGTTTGCGTTGCAGATGTGTCCGCAGCGTCCCACATTATTCGGGTGCAGAATATACAGACCGACCAGCTCACCGGTTGCCGCGTCGTACGCTACGCCGGTATAGGTCTGCTCAGTGAAAAAGGCATGACCGGTCACCTCGTCCAGCTTTTCCATCTGCGGAAAGGCTTTGCCGTCCTCAACGACCTCGTTCCAAATTTCTGCTGCCTGTGCAGCGTCACGCTGCTCGTACTGTCGAATTTCGATCTGCATGGTTTCTCATCCCCTTGTTTTTATTATAGCATAGTGCAGGAGAAAAGAAAACTGCTGCATCAGTTGCAAACCGCAGAATGCGCCTGACCCCGGCGGTGGGCAAAAAGGATGGACACCAAGGTTTCCACCCTTTTGAATCCCGCTTTCCTTTGCTTGTTAGCCTGACGGAGACCGGCGACCGCTCCGAAAAAGGAGAACGGCAGTCGGGTTACTCTTGCGTGTCTTTCGTAACCTATTCGCAGTTCACAGATACCTTACTGCTACACATGCGGGTTACTCTCCGCAGGCGCGACACAAAGGTGAATTGCCCGAAGGGCAAGAGAGGTCCCCTGGGGGATGACAGTGTCGCGCAACTCTTTGGCTTAGTGGCCACGGACGGCACCTACGAATTGAATCTATCAACGGACTTTACCGTAGGGTGCGACGACCTTGGCGCACCGTATCTAAACCGTCTGCTCATTGCTAAAACGTAGGGGCGACCATTGGCCGCACACATACCATCACGTTTTCTCTCCTCTCAACTCTTCACTCTCACTCGCTCTAAAACGCCGAATACTTCAAAATATCTTTTCGCATTCGCGAAATAATCCGCTTTTCAGCCTTGAAATATAGCTTTGCGAGATACCCAGCAAATCCGCGACCTCCTTCTGCGTCAGCGCCTTCGGCGTGCCGATGCCGAACCGCAGCGAGATGATCTGCCGCTCTCTCGGCGGCAGATGGCCCAGTGCCCGATGCAGCAGCATTTTGTCCACATCGTCCTCGAGCGGCCGCATGACGCTGTCCGGCTCGGTGCCAAGAATATCACTCAGCAGCAGCTCGTTGCCGTCCCAGTCCGAGGACAGCGGCTCGTCGATGGAAACCTCGCTCCGCCGTCCGGCGATCTTGCGCAGGTGCATGAGGATCTCGTTCTCGATACACCGCGATGCATACGTCGCCAGCTTGACGTTTTTTGTCGCTCCGGTAGGTGCTCACCGCCTTGATGAGTCCGATCGTTCCAATAGAAATTAAATCTTCTGTTCCCCACCGCTCGACTCAAACTTGCGCGCCAGAAACACCACCAGCCGCAGATTGTGCTCGATAAGACGGTTGCGCGCCGCAACATCGCCCCCCGCTGTTCGCCTCCACGGCGGCGGCCTCCTCCTCCGGAGACAACGGCGGCGGCAGAACATCGCTGCCGCCGATATAATGTACGCCTTTGCGCTCGAAACCGCCGCAAAACCATCTTTAACCACTGCAGAAATTTCATTTTGCTCTCCCTTTCACACCCCGATAAGTCCCTCGTACGCGCCCTGTCCGATGGAGACCGCACTGACCGCACACACACAGTCGAGTGCCGTGCCGTCCGCTCTCAGCACGCTGTCCGGCCGGAAATACAGCAGCAGACCGCCATCCGTGCCGACCGCGTGAAACGGCAGCAGACCGCAGCGTGCAGCCAGATTTTCCGGCAGAGCCGTCAGCTGCGCGGACGCACTGCCGAACGGCAGTTTCGTGTCCAGCAGGCACTCGGCGGCCTTGCGCTCGAGCACCACGACCGGCTTTCCGGAAACCGGTTCGGTCAGGTCGTTGCCTGTGTCGTGCAGCACGCGCGCGGCGGTCTGCCGAGTGCCGAACCGGATGGTCAGCGTTTCTGTTTCGCGGTGCAGCGCGCCGTGCTTCGCATCTCCGCACAGGAGTATCCCGCTTGCCGCGTAGCCGACAGCTGCCGCCAGCACGAGCACCTGTATCGGCACCGCAAAGTAGTACCCGCACGAGAGCAGCAGCCTTCTGCCGCTTGCGGCACTCAGCGCCGCCGCCAGTCCGGCGAACGAGGCCGCGACCACGCCGTACAGTGCACACAGCCGCGCAAGGTGCCGCTCTCTGCCGAAAGCGATCATGCACAGGCCCCAGTCCTGCAAGAAGGCGCAGCGGCGCGAGTGTCAGCACCGGCCAGACCGCACCCAGCACGGCATAGCCGCCGCCGAGTGCTGCTGAGAAAATCAGCCGCATTTTTCCGCACCTGCACGCCGCCTAAGCGAGCCGCCGCAAGCAGCGTTGCACCATCCATCAGCGCGTTGACGGCAAACAGCACATCCAGATAGACGACCATACCTCACCTCCCGAACAAGATTCAGTATAGCACGGACAACGTGCGCGTTTTGCCGAATAAAAAGAGCGTAAATACCTGAAACCGCTCTACCATAAGATAGAACGGTTCCAAGCAAAGAGTAGTATGTAAGTAAGATGTGGTCGAAATGAGAAAGGATATAAAAGAAAACAGCAAGAGTCCTGCACCTTTATCGGTATCAGCCCCTTTGCTGTGTCTTTATCATACTGCAAAATCGAAGATTTGTCACCTGTCGATTTTACAAAATTCCTAGTAATTCTATCGGTTATTTTGGAGTGCGTACTGTGCCAGCAGCTTTGCTGCGTCCTCGACGTCGAAAACCGCACACAGCTCGCGCGGAGAATGGATATAGCGAGTCGGGATAGAGACCGCGCCTGCCTGCACGCCTGCGCGCGCCTTCTGCAGCGCCGAAGTATCCGTGCCGCCGCACAGCAGGATTTCGCGCTGCGCGGATACACCGCAGTCTTTCGCCGCCTGCTCGAGCGCATCCACAACCGCCGGTGTGCAGATAACCGAGCGGTCCATCACCTTGACTGCCGGTCCCTTGCCCAGCTCGACCGCCATCGCGGACTTCATCTCCGGCAGGTCGCCGGTATCGGTCACATCCACCGCGATAGCCGCATCCGGCTCAACTGCGAACGCTGCCGCGCCTGCGCCGCGCAGGCCAACCTCCTCCTGTGCCGTAAACACGAAGTACAGGTCGTTCTCGATTTCCTTGTCCGCCAGCTGCTCCATCATCAGCAGGAGCGTCACACAGCCGATGTGGTTGTCCAGATACGGACCGCACAGCACGCCGTTCTGCTCGAACCGCGGCGCCTCGTACACAGCGAAATCACCGATCTGCACCAGCTTGCGCGCTTCCTCGGCATCCTTTGCACCGATGTCGATGAACAGATTATCCAGCGTCAAATCCTTTAAGCGGCGTCTTTTCCTCATAGGAGATCACGCCGCGCGTGCCGTTAGCGAACTTCACCTGAATGTTCAGCAGATCGCCAACATACAGTCCGCCGATCTGCGAAAAGCGGATAAAGCCCTTATCCTCGATATAGGTCGCTACCACACCGATAGAGTCCATATGCGCGGCAAACAGCAGTTTTTTGCCGTCCTTTGCGCCTTTTTGCGGCAGATGAGATTGCCGAGCGCATCGGTCGTTACGTCGTCGATATACGCGCCCGCGATCTCCGCGATGGCTTCGCGAACCGCATCCTCTCGGCCGGACGGGCCGAACGCACCCGCGACCGTATTCCATAAATCAAAAACCTTGCTCATTCGTCGTCTCCTCCGAGTTCTTCGAGAAATGCGCGAGCCGCCGCAAGGACCGCTTCGCAGTCGGCTGCTGCCGCCACCGAGGACGGCGAGTGGATATAGCGTACCGGAGCCGCAGCGGCGCACACGCGCACACCGGCACGGCTCTTTGTGAATGCGGCCGGCGTCCGTGCCGCCGGCTACACGCGTTTTCGTCTGCCAGCGGATGCCGCGCTTGTCGCAGGCATTGCGCAGAAGTTCAAACAGCTCCGCATCGTAGATAGTCGCGCCATCCATGAACGGCAGAACCACACTGCCGCGTACACGGCAAACAGCTTTGCCGCCTTTCCACCTCTGCGAGATCAGCGGCTGTCGTGCCCTCGAGCACCATTGCGAATCCGGGTCAAGCGCATATGCCATGCTTGCCGCACCGCGCAGACCGACTTCCTCCTGCACGGTGAAGCAGAACCAGGTGTCGATCGGCGGCTCATCCCTCGATGAGCTTGAGGAGCGCGGCACAGCCGACACGGTCGTCGATCGCCTTGGCCTTGATAAGACCGTCGCCGAACTCGACAACCGCCGAGTCAAACACGCCGTAATCGCCAAGCGAAACCTTGTCCTCAGCGGCAGCTTTGCTCGCTGCACCGATGTCGATATACAAATCCTTGGTCTTTGGCATGGTGCGGCGCTCTGCGGCAGTTGTCAGATGAACCGCCTTGATGCCGATCACGCCCTGCACATCGCCAAAACGCACCGGTCGGCCGATGACCACGCGCGGGTCCACGCCGCCGACAAAGCCAAATTTCAGCATTCCGTCGTCCGTAATCTTCTTGATGATAACGCCGACCTCATCCATGTGCGCGCACAGCACAACCGGACGCTCGAGCGCCTTTTTGCCCTTTTCGGAACACCATAACGTTGCCGATGGCATCGGTTTTCATTTCATCCGCGAACGGTTTTACCTTCTCGAGCACAAACTCGCGCACCGCATCCTCACAGCCGGACGGCCCCGGCAGCGCGCACAGCTGCTTCATCAGTTCGATCATGCGCCCACCTCCCCGTCAAATTCGCGCAGGAATTCTGCCATCAGGTCAGCGACTGCCTGCACATCAGACAGCTCCACGACCTCGACCGGCGTATGCATGTATTTTTTCCGGAATGGACAGCAAACCCATTGCGATGCCGCGGCCGACGATCTGCATCGTCCACGCATTCGTGCCGGTGTTACCCTCCATGATTTCAAGCGTATAGTCGATGTCGTTCGCCTTGGCGGTTTTGATGAGTGCCTTGGTGAAGCCGCGGTGCAGGTTCGGACCCATGCCGACTGCCACGCCGCTGCCGAGGTCGAACACACCGTCCGACGGACCGTCCGGCGTTCTGCCGTGGGTCACATCCACCGCGATGGCGTACTCCGGCTGAACCGTAAACGCGCCGGTCTGCGCACCCAGTTCAGTGACTTCCTCCCTGCGTGCTGATGAGCACCGCAACATTGCATTTCAGCTTGTCCTTCGCCGCGTGCAGCTGCTCCATTGCCAGCAGGATGGCGGCAACGCCCGCTCGGTCGTCAAGGCACTTGCTGCAAAGCTGACCGCCCGCCAGTTGATCGGCTGCTGCGCGCGAACACGATCGGCGTGCCGACACGAATGCGGCTTTTGGCATCGAGCAGACCGGTGTCGATCGCCATCTGGTCGATGGGGGACGGCATTGTTCTGCTCGCCTGTTTTGAGCAGATGCGGCGGCATGCAGGGGATACCACGCCGTACAGCGGTTTGTCCGCGAGAATGGTCACCTCACCGCCGAGCAGCATGCGCGGGTCCACACCGCCGACCGGCGCGAACCGCAGAAAAGCCGCCGTCCAGCACCTCGGTAACAAAGAAAGCCGATCTGGTCGAGATGCGCGTCCAGCAGGACGGTTTTCGCGCCCTCTTTACCGCAGGACAAGCTGCCGATCACATTGCCGTTCTTATCCGCGTCCACGCTGTCGCAGTACGGGCGGAACAGCTCTGCAACGGCGCGTGTGCCGCCTGCATTTCAAAGCCGCTGACCGCCGGCAGCGCGCACAGCGTCCGCAGCGTTTGTTCTAACTGCAAGGAAATTCCTCCTTTTTCGTCTTTTATCGTACAAGGTTTATTATAACCGTTTCATTTCCATGGTTACAAGCATAAAAGGCGCTCCGAATCGGTGCCCTTTTGCATGTTTATGAAATTTGTTCGCCGGTCGGCAGATACAGCGCGTTCATCCATACCACGCGGAGACAGCCGTTTTCAAAGCTGAGTTCCGATAATAAATGTCATCGTGTCCTCGATTTTGATCGTACCCAGCGTTGCGCCGAAGCGGTCAAAGCAGGTAATCGTGTGCTCATCGGTCGGGAGCGCGCGTACACGCCTGCGCCGTCGGTCGCCAGCAGCCCGGACGTCCGCCGTTCAGGCGGCTTTACGCGGAACAGAACCTTGTTCGTGCCGTCCGCGTCACAGCGGATGTACTCATATTCCTTGTCGTTGATCCAGCGGCTGTAAATGTTCTGACCAACCTCGTCCGCATTCTGATAGGTCTTTGTCAGCTTTTTGCCCTTAAAGTTGTACAGCGCATAATAGCCTGTATTCTCGGTAGATGTAGGTATCACTGTACTGATTGAGATCAACAGACCGCCCGAGCTGGATGCAATGCGCTTGCCGCCTGCGATAATGGCAGCCGAATCATTCCCCACACAACAAAGCGGTCTCCCGCACCATCACGAATCTCCATCTTGCTGCGGTCAAACGCAAAATTCATGCTCCACAGGGTCTTGCCGGTGGTGTCGATGGCACGAATAGTCTTGCCGTCCACGTTGACAACCGCCTTGCCGTCCTTGAAGTTGGTCACGGCGGTCATACGTTCGCCGTGCTCTTGGTGCCGTCGTGAAAGCCAGCGCAATGTAGTCCTTACCGTAAGTCACCTTGGTGATGTCCATCGGACACGCCCAGCCTGCCTGCTCGCCGTCTGCAACAAGAATGCAGTAATCCTCCAGTTTTTCGCCGGTTTTGAGGTTCACCACGTCATATTTCGTGCCGTTTTCCATCGTCACACCGGCCCATACACCAAATACCGTAACATTCTCGAAATGCCACCTTGTATCCTTATAATCGGTCAGCAGCTTTTTGCCCTTTGCGTTCTCGATGTGCATCTGCGACCGTGCACCGGCACCGCCCTCATCGTCCATGACAACGGCGTACTCTGCCGCAGTCTCGCCGCTCGGCACCTCGGCATACTTGGTATCATACAGGCGCAGCATGGTCGCGATGGACTGCTCGTGCGTATAGCTGTTATTCGGTGCAAAACGATTGCCGCTGACGCCGTTCATCACGCCGCTGTTGTACGCCCAGTACACATCGCTGCGTGCCCACGCCTGAATGTCCGCGCCGTCCGCGAAAAAACGTGCGGCATACGGTCCTTCACGCTGTCCTTGGCATTCTTGCGCAGATTGCCCAGACGGTGCAGCATGCTTCAGCCGCCTGCTGACGGGTCAGCTGCTGCTGCGGTGCAAATTTGCCATTGCCAACGCCGTTTACCACGCCCAGAGACGCACAGAGCAGCACGTCCTCGTCCTTGGTATCCGAGAAGGAAACCGTGGTTTTCTCGACGGATTTTACGTTGCCGCTCTTCTCCCAGGTGCGATAAACCGCTGCCGCCAGTGCGCAGAAATCCGCACGGGTGATACTCTGCGTGTACGCCTGATCGACCTGCTCCGGCACAATGCCCGCGTTCCGCGCGGTATCCACCGCCGACTTCGCCCAACTGCTCGGCGCTTTCCGCTGCCGCAGCTGCCGTTACCAGCATAGCCGCAGATAAAATCGCTGCAATCGTTCGTTTCATAGAAAATCCTCCTTTTAATTCAGCGGTCAGTGATTTTTTCTTTGTTTTGGATATTGCGCGCGCTGTTTTCTGATCGCTGCATTGTATTTGACGTTGGGTATCTGCAAAAGGTTCCCCAGATTTATCGGGTAATGTCAAAAATTATTGATAGTGCAGGTCTGCAGAATACCGTCCGGCGTGTAGTATTCATCCCGCAGGACGCGCTGCTGCTCGTCATACCATATTTTCTCGGTTACGCCGTCCCTGCTGACGCAGACTGCGGTGTGCTCGGTGTCGTCGTATGTCCACTCGTTGTCCTGCATCATTTCGTAATTCGGATCATGCACATTGTTTTCCATGCGCAGTATGGAACCGCGTGCATCCTTCACCGTGATCCATGTGCCGGTCAGCACGCCCTCGAAAATCGTGCTGGTTCTGGTCGTTTCTCCGGTTTTGGGATTGTATTCCGACACCGCCTGTGACTGCATATTGCCTGCCGTGTCGCAGCTCTGCTCCAGATACGGTTCTTCCTCGTCTCCGCGATAGGTGTAAGTCTCTATTCCGTCCGCATTCGCTGTGCGAATGATACGCCCCTGCTCGTCATACTCTGTGTAAGAAACCGTCTTTACACCGCAGGTTGTGGAATACCATGTCATTTTGCTGCCGCTGTAAACCTTGCGTTCGCTGGAACTCACACCGAACGGACGCTTGCAATTCAGCGACCAGATCTCGCGGTTTCTGCGCATCGTAGCCGGTGATTCTGAGATAGGACCATTCCTTCTCATCCGGTATCACGCGCGTTGTCTTTTGCTGTTCAATCCGAGCAGCAGGCTGCATATACGCCAGAAGTGTCCAGTTTTTCCGCCGTTGGGCGGACATACCGCAAGCCGTTCATCGTTAACGCGCCGAAAATTCCGCCGCAGCAGACCACAGTGCTTGCCGCCAGCATTCCGGCTCGTTTAAGAATGTTCAGCTTCACCCAAACACCTCCTCAGCGGGTTGACATCAGTGTATGTTGTTGTAATCTCACGCGAAAAACCATCCTCCGAAAAGCTATATGCATTTTTTTTATCCAGCGTCCCTGTTCGTCATACCAGTATTTTCTCGGTCGTGCCCTCCGCCTCGTCCACACAGGTGGCCGTGCGCGCGGCATCGTCATACGTCCACTGATAGTCACAGGTTCTCATCTGTCCGCCCGCGCTGACATGCACTTGCTTTACGATGTTGCCATGCGAATCCGGTGTGCAGTACTGCGAGGCAAGATAGGTACCATCGTCCTCGTATATGTCCATATTGGTGACGGTACTGCCTGTTTGCGGGTCGGTTTCGGTGATCTTGCGACCGGTCAACGCGCCCTGCGCGTTGTGCGTTTCCTCCAGATAACGTTTCCAGTCGCATCGCCGCGGTAGTAATACCGTCGATATGCCGCCATAGTCGGTTTTACGGATAAGCCGTCCCTGTTCATCATACTGGCAAACCGAGTCCGCTTTTCCGCCCCTGACCGAAGAAATACCGCGCCGATGTATTGCCGATGCACACATCACGGCTGCTGCGACCGATGCCAGCTTGCCGAATGTCGTGCGCGACCAAATCTCGCGGTTCTGGTGCATCGTATCCGGTGACAGTGTGGGTCGGGTCGCCCTCACCGAAGTCCATAACGCTGCTCGATGCGTTCCGCCGGTGCGACCCACGGCAGCAGCCGGTTGTCCGCCGTCGGACGCATATAGCGCAAGCCGTTGAGCGCCACCAAAATCCCGCCATAGCAGGCGGCAGTTGCCGCCGTCAACATTCCACCGTTTGAGCAGATCTCTGTTCATAAACATCCGCCTTTCTCTATCCAATTGTCCTGCCTGTCTTATCTGGTTTCAGTATAGCATAAATTTTTCCGGAAGGATATATCTCTTTACGTTTTTTGAAGCAGAAATGTATCATGCAGCGCGTTTGGAATCGTTGCGCCCGATTTGGCGACGGTGCGGGAGCACGGTGTCCTGCGATTGCGCGTGTGCAGATGAATTTACGGGTGCCGTCCGCAGACACCAGACCACCGAGTTGCGCAACACGGGTATCCCCAGGGGACCTTCTCTTGCCTTTCGGGCAATTCACCTTGTGTTGCGCCTGCGTAAGCAAACCGCATGTGTAGCAGTAAAGTATCTGGCATTGAGAAATAGGTAGGGAAATGGGCGCACGAGAAAAAAAAATCTCTGCCGTTCCCCTATAGTCTCAGTTCTGCAAATTTCGCCGTGCTATCTCAAAAGAAACAGGATTCAAAAGGGGTGGAAACCTTGGTGTCCATCAGCCCCACCACCTAAATGGCATTACGGCGAACTCCTGCGCTCCGCAGAGCATAGCTCCGCTTGATTAAAGCGCAAAAAAATCCACAGAGAAAACACTCTGCGGGATTTATTATACTATTTCAGCAAGCGTTTTGCGCGATCTTACGCCTCGGGAGCGTACCCAGATCCCTTGCAGGCGCTTCAGGTGAGCGTAACGCTTGGTAGACTCTACCTCGGAACGCTCGAACAGGCCCTCTGCACGATCCGGGGAATGCACGGGTCAGTGCGGAGTAACGAGCCTCGCCCATCATGAACTTGCGGTAATCCTCGGTCTTGGGCTCCTTGGACTCCAGAATGAACGGGTTCTCGCCCTCGTCAGCCAGCTGCGGGATGAAGCGGAACAGGCTCCAGGAACCGCAGTCAACAGCCTCCTTCATCTCAGCCTGGCAGTTGGTCATGCCGCCCTTGATGGAGTGCATCTCACGCGGAGCATAGCCGATTACCAGCGACAGGCTTGAATAAGCCTCCGCCTCAGCGATGGCCTTCAGGGGTCTGAGCCGGGTTGCGCCCATAGCTACCTGTGCATCGTAAGCGTAGTCGTAGCTCATAGCAATCTCAACCAAAGCTCTTCTTCTTGGTGGTCTTACCGGAAGCTGCGAACTGTGCGAAGCAGCGCCGATGTTGG
>VOFC01004151.1_pt1 | contig 21251 bp, 27 predicted proteins | sample 5384161 | NCBI WGS metagenome assembly VOFC01 (sample SAMN12384722, study PRJNA508395) | human gut metagenome | isolation source: healthy gut B | host: Homo sapiens
TGATAATACTTCTTGAAAAGAATCCAAGCTTTTTGACATTGAATCTGATGTTTTCTCTGTATGTAATATTCCAATCATAAATTCTGTATTCTCAAATATAAAAGTTTGAATATATGGACCTGTTTGGTTGTTATATACCGTATCCATTTCTGTTGTTGTTATATTGGAATTTTGTACTTTATATTCTAAATAATCTGTATAAGTTCTACCATTGTAATTGGCTGGTTCTTTTCGCTTCTTTAATTATTTATTTGGAAGTCTTCTTCTGATTTTCCTTTTCAATGTAATATTTGTGACACCCCAATCTTTAAATAAGCCCATTTCAATATAATTGTATATTGTTTTTTTCACAGAATTTTATTTCTGGATGGTTATTTAAAATTGTATAAATTGATTGGCCTTTCTTTATTAACGGACAAATAAGATGGGCTAATTCAATTAATTCCGATGTGTTCAAATTTACACCTTGTCTTGAATCTGTCAAAGTGTATTTATATTTCTTATGTGCTTCTTCTGCAAAATAAAAATATTTGTCAAGATTACAAGTTTTAAGTTTTGAGCAATTATTGCAAACACCAATGTTTCTATCTCTATCTTTGCAAGAAATTGGTTGAAATATTCGACATTTATTTGTACATACTTTGCAATTAACGAAGAATTTACAATTAAACAAATTTGATGATTTGTATATATTGTGTGGTTTCAAAATTTTATGACGATTAATTTCTCTTGCTATTGTTGATTGTGTTTTATCTAATTCATTGGCTATTTCAAACTTTCTACGTCTTTGGTTTAACATTTCTTCAATCTTATTTCTTTGGCTTAATGTTATTTGTTTTCCTTTTTCTATCATGATATTTCTCCATTTCTACCAAAACATTTACATAATACAATTATAACAAAATTGCATTATATTGTACATTAAGACCAAATGTAAGACTTATTGCAATGCACATTGTCGAAACTTGCTTTTACTTTTTCACTTATCTTTCTCAACATTTTTCATTTTTTTCATTTTTTCTATTGACAAATACTTATCCTTTGTAGTACAATACATTTTGTTAGCCAGTTAAGTGACTTATATGCAGATGTGGCGGAACTGGTAGACGCACAGGACTTAAAATCCTGCGGTTGAATAAACCGTGCCGGTTCGATTCCGGCCATCTGCACCAAAATGAGAAACTGTATTAGAACAGTTTCTTTTTTGTTTTACACTAACACATATAAACCGGAATCGAAAAGGAGGATCAGAAAATAGTCCTGTGGACTATTTTCCCGACGCGGCTCGACGATTCCGGCCATCTGCACCAGATTAGACTTAAAGCAAAGCTTTAAGTCTTTTTTGTTATTCTAATGCAGGAAACCGAAAAGGAAGTTGCCAAGTTTCGTGCAGGTTAAGGCCTGCCGAAACGCAGGTAAAAAATGTCCTGTGGACATTTTTTTGACGCGGCTCGACGATTCCGGCCATCTTTATAAGTTCTTTCTATTTTTTTCCAATCTCTTTGTTCATCTTCGGGAAATAATCTAATATATTTAGCATAGATATCTTCCTTAAATTCATTAAATGTTATTTCAATTACATCCATCATTATAAACTCCATTATTATTTTAATATATTTTTTAATTTAAGTATTTATTTAATATTTTTCATCCATATTTCTCTTATACATTTTAATGATACTGTCGAACAGGAACTAATGAGCTTAATATATATTAGAGTAATTTATTACTATGTATGAATAAGCAATTACAACGATATATGTTAATACGCAAATACATATTTTCCTAGTCCAACTAATTTCTAGCACGAGTGGTGCGAGATTTTTTATATCTTTATATGTAAGATAAAAATTTCTCATTCTCCATAAATTGCTTGCAGAAAATCCCTTTACTTCTGGAAATTCTTTTTGAATTTTCTTTGATAAAACTTCAACAATTGATTTTTCCCTAGCCCTTTTCTTGCTGTTGATTATATATTTCTTCTCCAATTCCTGATAATTATACCATTGTTATAACATTTTTTGAAAATCTTTTTGCGCCATTTTACTTCTTAATAAAACGTATCTTTCACTAATCACATTAATTTATTATGCGATTGCTAATTATGTAAATTTGTAATATAATCTTACAGTACGCATACATTTTGTCAGTGAGCCATACAGAAGGAGGTTTCTTTCTATGGTTACAAATGCGAAATTGTATTTTCTAGCACCACCATTGCATGTATACTGGTGTCCAACCCCTGTGTTCACAGTATGGAACGAATTTTCCCCTTACAAGGACAAATGGTTTGTGTATGATTTCAGCGATGGAATTGCTACTATCGTTACATACTCTTTTAATTCTTTGAAGACTCTCGGAGAATTAATTGAAGGATGCTTCGAAAAGAAATCGAACTTTAAAAAAGTTCTATTCAAAACGTTTGATGTTTCACCTGATACGCCTTTTATCGGAATTCGGTTTGTCCACAACGGCACTATCGTATTAATCACTCATTACAACAAGGGCGACTTTATCTCAGCTTATCGGACTGCGTGTAGATTTTCCAAAAGTAATAACTACCGAACCATAAAGACCCTGCCTTGGATTTATTTTGGAGACATTGGCCTGTCTAAAAAGGAATTTGTAAAGAAAGCTTACCGTTCCTATGTTGTGCAGACTAAGATTCATCAAATTTCTGAGAATACTGATTTGCTTTTTAAAGACTCAGAGGCTAAAGCTCTTTGGCAACATTTGGAGCAACTACTTGACTACCCTGAAAATGCCGGATTGTACGCAAGTGCAATTCCATTTGCCAAACGATTTGCCAAATGGATTCAGTATTTATATGGGCGTTGTGACAAACCATTTTCATATGTTGCTGACATTGCGATAAATTCCGGTAACATGGATTGCATTGATTTTGCAACATTTTCACGTGCCATAACACTTCTTGTACAAAGTTGGAAATTTGGTAATGAACTCGGAAGTTGGTTTGTAAACAAATATCAACAGCATTTTTAACACTGACTCACACAATTAGGCTGATTGAGCCTACAAAAAGAGCTATTCTTTCCCTCACAAGAGGGTTCTTTTTTTTGTAAATAATTTACTTTTGTTGTATCAATTATTTTTGAAAATGCTTCAAATTTTTTTATTTATTAGCACTAAAATTTTTACATTTAGTGCTAATATTTTTTCAAAAATCCTTACCTAATATATTGACAAGTCCCTTCTCTGATAGTACAATAATATTGTAGACATATTATAAATAATACGCAATCATTAGAAGTTTAACATTAACTTTAAACCAAAAGGAGGAAATATGGAAGCACGAGAATTAGCTAAAAAATTTAGGAATAATCCACAAACAGAAAATAGTTACCAACATATAATAAAATGGTGCTCTGAAAATGCTAAAAATTTAGATTTAACGGACAAAGATCAACACTATCTATTTGAAATGTCTACAAGATATTTAATGAAAACAAAGATAAGACATTGGAATAAAGATGATGTAACTTTAATTATAAATTATTTTGTCAAATCATATCTTACCAATTATGAAATAAATAACGATGATGTTACAGTAACAATTCTCAATGATTCTGAATATATGGAAAGATTTAACGACAATAGCAGAGCAACATGTATTAGCTATGGTAATGGCAAATCAGAAATTGTATATTCTTCAAAGGTTGTTGACAATTTAACAAGTTCAGAGACATTAAGATTTATACGAGGTTTACAATCTGTTTTTCATGAAGCTGTACATTCAAAGCAATATAGTGAAATATACAGAATTGATAGTTCCAATAACAGATATAATGGAAATTTATATAAAATTGTATTAGAAACAATAATGCAAAAAGCTTATCCTAAATTTTATAGAGAAAACTATGCAATTTTACTGATGGAATATCAAGCTGAATACTTTGGTCTTGAACAAGCAATGAAAATGCTCGAAACATACTATAAACCTAATTTATTTCAGGAAACTGATATAGAAAAATTCCTAAATGCAATGCTAATAATAGACGGAAAAAAATCATATGAAACTACAGGACAAGTGAATTTTGAGCAAAGAAATATCGACGCACGTACATTAATAACTTTTTCTGCAGATAAGTATATTGAGGCTACTCCAGAAATAATAAAACAAATTCCAGTATTAAAATTTGCTTATAATTCTGATGGCAGTAAAAAAAGTATTACACAACTAATACAAGATAGAGCTAATTTTATTAGTAACAATATTGGAGCTGATTTACAAAGAATTGATGATTTATATAGAACAATAGCAAATTATAGAACTTTTGATAAAAACGAATTACTACTTATTCATGAATATATAGAAAAAACTGGAACAAATGATGAATTTGTTTTTGAACTAATAAAATACCGATTAGAAAAAGCAAATTGGAGTGCAAAGAAAATAAATGAATTTATGCGTGAAGAACATGCTATAGCCACAAAAATCGGTCAAGAAAAAGAAGCTAATCAAAAAAATATAAAAAAATAGTTGCTCTCTATCTTTTATATAAATATAAGACGAAAATAATTTTATTCAGGCATTGACAGCATTATGTAAATTTATTATAATATAGATTAGGATTCCAATATTTGGTTCCATTATTCATAAAAACCTGCACTACGGGGCGTATGCCCTAAGGAGGTACAAAAAATGTGCAGTAATAAAATTGTCCGTATGGCGGACATGCCAATCAATCTGGTAGCAAGAATTTTTTCTGAACTCAATCGTGGCAAACTTATAATTGTCACAGATTATGAGCATGTAAAAATCATTGTGAAAGCCAACCCCCAAGGTCTCAATTTTCCTGAGGGATGGTACATTACTAGAGGAGTTTTTACCAACAAGTCTAACACTTCCAACCGCAAATGCTATGAAGCCACGGTGGTTGACTCTAACGGAAAAACATGGACTGGTACTGCAGGATGTTTGCCCGACTAAGGCAAACATCCACTAAAAGATTTCATCTTTTTCTCTCTCTTCGGAGGGAGTTTTTCTTTTGTTTGTTTTCAATTAAAAATTATTCATTTTTTCTAAATATTTCACACAATTTTCACATTTTTTTGTTGACTTGACTACTGTTTCCATTTTATAATTGACTGTATATTTTGCATAAACACCATGGAAAAATAATTATTTTTTTCCACTGATTTTACGCCTAAAGAAAGGAATGTGATTAATTATGAATTATTGGCTAATGACGTATGAGACTCCACTAACAGTTTTACTTACAGTTATTGGATTTTTGCTTGTAGTATTTGCACAAATTAAAATAAATACTACATATTCTAAATATAGAAAAGTTCAAAATTCTGCTGGATTAACTGGTCAAGATGTGGCAAGAAAAATATTGGATTCTAACGGATTGTCTCAAATTTCTGTATATGAAATTTCGGGAAATCTGTCTGACCATTATAACCCATCTAAAAAACTTATTAATTTATCTAAAGATATTTACAATGGAACTTCAATAGCATCACTTGCTGTTGCAGCACATGAATGTGGGCATGCTATTCAAGACAAAGAAAATTATACTTTTTTCAAGATTAGATCTGCCCTAGTTCCTGTTGTAAATTTTGTATCTTATTTAGGATACTTTGGATTACTTATTTCTATTATAGGAGGATTAACTGGATATATTAAATTATCTATAATAATTCTTCTAGCAACAGTGTTATTTCAATTAGTTACACTTCCAGTTGAAATTGATGCTTCTAAAAGAGCATTGGTTCAATTAGAAGAATTAAATCTTGTTTATAATGATGAAAATAAGTCGGCTAAAAAAGTTTTAAGTGCAGCTGCTATGACTTATATTGCAAGTTTGCTTTCATCTATATTAGATTTATTAAGACTAATTTTAATATTAAATTCGAGAAATGATGACAGAAGATAAGTTCTTATCTCCGCTATTAAACAAAAATTCAAATGAAAGGAAAAAGAAATGTTAAAATTATTAAAAAACTTCACTAAAAAAGATTGGTTAATAGTTGCAATTTCTTTGCTATTAATCATATTTCAAGTTTGGCTAGATTTGAAACTTCCAGATTATATGTCTGAAATTACAAAACTTGTTCAAACAGAAGGAAGCCAAATGTCTGATGTTTTGAAGCAAGGTGGCTATATGCTTGCTTGTGCATTTGGTAGTTTGATTGCAGCAATTGTAGTTGGTTACCTAACTTCCCTACTTTCTGCATCATTCACGCTTCATGTTAGAAAGAAATTATTTGAAAATGTAGAAAACTTTGGTATGCAAGAAATTAAGAAATTTTCTACTAGCAGTTTAATTACAAGAACAACAAATGACATTACAAATGTTCAAATGCTAATATCTATGGGATTACAACTTTTGATTAAATCTCCTATTACAGCAGTTTGGGCAGTTATTAAAATTTTAAATAAAAACTGGCAATGGAGTGCACTTACTGGAATTGCAGTTTTAGTTCTAATGTCTTGCGTTTCTCTTCTTGTAGCATTGGTACTTCCAAGGTTTAAGAAAGTTCAAAAAATGATTGATAATATAAACGAACTTACTCGTGAAAACCTTACTGGTATAAGAGTCATAAGAGCTTTCAATGCAGAAGGATATCAAGAAGATAAATTTGAAGTTGGAAACACAGAACTTACAAATACTCAAATGTTTAACCAAAGAGCCATGTCAGCAATGTCTCCTGTAATTTATTTGGTAATGAATACTTTAACACTTTCAATTTATTTTGTTGGAAGTAGATTAATAGATTCTGCAAGTATGATGGATAAATTGCCACTTTTCGCTGACATGGTAGTATTTTCAAGTTATGCAATGCAAGTTATAATGTCGTTTTTAATGCTTGCAATGATATTTATAATGTACCCAAGAGCTCAGGTTTCTGCTCAAAGAATTGCAGAAGTTTTAGATACAAAGCCTTCTATTAAAGATGGAAAAGTAAATAGCGATGTGACTGATAAAAAAGGCGAAATCGAATTTAAAAATGTTTCATTCAAATATCCTGATGGAGATGATTATGTATTAAAAAATATATCGTTTACGGCTCATCAAGGTGAAACAGTTGCAATAATTGGCTCAACAGGTTCTGGAAAAACAACAATGATTAACTTAATTCCAAGATTTTATGATGCAACAGAAGGAACAATTTTAGTAGATGGTGTTGATGTAAAAGACTATAATCAAGAATTTTTACACAACAAGCTAGGCTATGTTCCTCAAAAGGCTGTAATGTTTAGCGGTTCGGTTAACTACAATGTGGCATATGGAGACAATGGAAAAAGTGAAATTTCAGAAGACACAATAAAGAAAGCTGTAGAAATTGCACAAGCAGAAGAATTCGTTGAAAAGATGCCTGAAAAATATGAAGCTCATGTTGCACAAGGTGGAACAAACTTATCTGGTGGTCAAAAGCAAAGACTTGCTTGCAAGAGCCATCGCAAGAAACCCAGAAATATATATATTTGACGACTCTTTCAGTGCATTAGACTACAAAACAGATTACACTCTAAGAGAAGAACTAAGAAATTACACTAAAGATTCTACAAATATAATAGTTGCACAAAGAATCGGAACTATATTAAATGCAGATAAAATTATAGTATTAGAAAATGGAGAATGTGTTGGAATGGGCACACATAAGGAGCTTTTAAGCAATTGCAAAGTGTACCAGGAAATTGCATATTCACAATTATCAAAGGAGGAACTAGAAAATGGATAACGAAGAAGATTACAAGAAAAAGCCACGTAACTTTGGTAGAAACGCTCCTGCTGAAAAGCCAAAAGATTTAAAAACAGCAGTAAAAAAACTTGTTCATTATTTAAATAAATTACTTCCATTAGTAATAGTTGCACTAGTACTTTCTTGCTTTAGCTCTGTTTTATCAATAATTGGACCAAACAGATTGAGTGATTTAACAAACGAAATTACAAATGGATTAATTGCTGGAATGAACTTTGATACAATAAATTCTATAGCATTGTTCCTTCTTATTATCTATCTTGTAAGTGCACTATTTGACTTTTTACAAGGCATAATTATGGCAACAGTTGCAAATAAATTTGCTCAAAAAATGCGTACTCAAATATCTAAAAAGATTAATAAACTTCCACTTAGATATTTCGATACACACAGCTATGGAGATTTATTATCAAGAGTTACAAACGATGTTGATACAATTGCTATGTCATTAAGTCAAAGCTTAGGCACACTAGTTGGAGCAATAACATTATTTATAGGTTCAATAATAATGATGTTCTATACAAACTGGATTTTAGCCATAACAGGTATTGTATCTTCCCTACTTGGATTTGTTGCAATGTTTGTTATAATGGCAAAATCTCAAAAATACTTTAATGCAAGACAAGTTGAACTTGGAAAATTAAATGGACATATTGAAGAAATATATTCAAACCATAATGTTGTAAATGCTTACAATGGTCAAAAAGAAGCTTCTGAGACCTTTGACAAATTAAACCAAAGTGTGTATGAATGTAATAAAAAGAGTAGATTCTTATCTGGCTTAAGCCAACCTATAATGAGCTTTATTGGAAACTTTAGTTATGTTGCTGTTTGTGTTGTTGGTGCAATCTTAACAATGAACGGAAACATCACATTTGGTGTTATAGTAGTATTCATGATGTACATACGTTTATTCACAGGGCCTTTAACACAAATTGCTCAAGGTATGACAAACTTGCAGACAACAGCAGCTGCTTCAGAGAGAGTTTTCGAATTTTTAGAAGAACCTGAAATGGATGAACAGAAAAACATCACTAAACATCTTGATCCAGCAAAAGTTGAAGGAAACATTGTATTTGACCACATAAAATTCTCTTATGATGGCAAAAAGACAGTTATAAAAGATTTCAGCTGTGATGTAAAAAAAGGTCAAAAAGTTGCAATAGTTGGTCCAACAGGAGCTGGAAAAACAACAATGGTCAACCTACTTATGAAATTCTATAACATAGCAGACGGAAACATTACAATAGACGGAGTTTCAACAAAAGAGCTATCTCGTGAAAACATACACGACCTGTTCATAATGGTATTACAAGACACTTGGCTATTTAATGGAACAGTTAGAGACAACATAAAATACAACAAAGAAGTCTCTGACGAAGACATAATGAAAGCTTGCAAAACGGTCGGAATAGACAAATTTATAAAAACACTGCCTGGTGGACTAGACTACACATTAGGCGATTCGGAGAGCATATCTCAAGGTCAAAAACAATTGCTTACAATTGCACGTGGAATGGTAAAAAATGACCCATTCTTAATACTAGACGAAGCAACCAGTAGTGTAGACACACGTACAGAAGAACTTGTACAACAAGCCATGGATAAACTAACAGAAGGCAGAACCTCATTCATAATAGCACACAGACTTTCAACAATTAGAAATGCAGACATGATATTGGTTATGAACGAAGGAAACATAATAGAACACGGAAATCACGAAGAGCTAATGGCTCAAAACGGATTCTATGCAGACTTGTACAACTCACAATTCAAAAAATAATATTCATGCAACTTCGCCCAAGATCCGCCAAAGATTCGCCCAAGAGGGACGCCCCTTTTTGGGCGAAATCTTTTTTTATTAATCATAAAAATGTTATATTTACATAAATTTTAATCTTCATCAAATGAATAAATTTGGACATCAAAATTAATATGCAACTTTTAACTAATATAATAACCAAATTTCAAAAAAATGTTCGAAATGTTATTTTCAACTTTTTTCGAATATTTTTTTATTTTTTTCTTATACTATTATAAAATAATTTTTATGGAGGTTTGTTATGAAAGTACTTTATTATATAGCTCTTACTCTCGTAATAATTGGCGCTATAAACTGGTTATTAATCGGTTTATTTAACTTTGACCTAGTTGCTACAATTTTCGGAGCCATGTCTGTAATGAGCAGAATTATTTATGTTCTAGTTGGTATAGCAGGACTAATAAGTATTGGACTTTATCCAAGAATAAATGACTAATTTTTCAACCAAAAGGAAAAAATGATATTATATAAAAACTTCGCTATTTCGCTCTTGGTCGGAGCTTCTCCGGACTTTTCAAAAGGCGAGCTCAACCTTGTTTTTAATAATATCATTTTTTTATACAACTTTTCGTCTTAAAATATTCTCGCCCAAAAAGGGGCGTCCCTATTGGGCGAAAATTTTATTTTGCTATTATTTCACAAATTAAGTTACTTATTTGTGTTGGATTTTCCACTGGTAATCCTTCTATTAATCTTGCTTGTGCATATAAAACTTGTGTATATTTCTTTAGCTCTTCTTTGTCGTTTTCATATAAGTCTTTTATTTTTTGAGCTATTGGGTGTGAGTCGTTTATTTCTAAGGCTGTTTGTGCTTTTACTTTTTGGTCGTTTGGCATTGAGTTTATTACTTTTTCCATTTCGACTGATAACGCACCTTCGCTTGTTAAACATACTGGGTGATTTTTTAGTCTGTGTGTGAATCTTACTTCTTGCACACCTTCCCCTATTGTTTCTTTCATTAATGTGAACATGTCTTTGTTTTCTTCGTTTTCTTTTTTCAAAGCTTCTTTTTTTCTTCGTCTGTGTCTAGGTCAACATCGTTTGCACATACATTTATAAATTTCTTTTCTTTATGCTCCATTAATACTTGTACAACAAATTCATCTATATTTTCTGTTAAGTAAAGTATTTCGTAGCCTTTTTCCTTTACTGCTTCTACCTGTGGCAATAAATCTATTTTATCAACTGTTTCTCCACACGCATAGTAGATTTGCTCCTGTCCTTCTTTCATTCTATCAACATATTCATCAAGAGTTACTAATTTATTTTCTGTTGAAGAATAGAACATTAATAAATCTTTTAGATTATCTTTATTTAATCCAAAATCATTGTAAACCCCAAATTTTAATGTTGTACCAAATGTTGTAAAGAATTTTTCATAATCTTCACGATTCTTATGCAACATGTCTAATAATTCTGATTTTATTTTCTTATCCAAATTCTTTGCAATTATTTTTAGTTGTCTATCATGTTGTAACATTTCTCTTGAGATATTTAATGATAAATCTGGGCTATCTACCAATCCTCTTACAAAACCATAGCAATCTGGAAGTAAATCTTCACACTTGTCCATTATTAATACGCCATTTGAATATAATTGAAGTCCTCTCTTAAAGTCTTTTGTGTAATAATCATATGGTGTGTGTGAAGGAATGTACAATAATGCTGTATAGCTTACGTCTCCTTCAACAGATGTACGTATTACTTTTAGAGGCTTTTGATAATCTCCAAATTTTTCTTGATAAAAATTATTGTAATCTTCATCTGAAACTTCTGATTTATTCTTTTTCCAAATTGGAATCATGCTATTTAAAATTTCGTCATGTCTTACTTTTTCGAATTTAGGCTCTTTCTTCTCTCCTTCTGGCTGTTCAACCTCATGCTCGTGTTCCACTTCCATCTTGATTGGATAACGAATGTAATCAGAATATTTTCTAATTAATTCCTCAATCTTGTATTCAGCAAGAAAATCACTATATTTTTCGTCATCAGTATCAGCCTTTAGTGTTAAGATAATTTTTGTTCCAAAGTCTGATTTATCGCACTCATCAATCGTGTAGCCTTCTGCACCTTCTGACTCCCATGCATATGCTTTTTTTTTCTGCACCATAGCATTTACTCTCAACTCTTACCTTAGATGCAACCATAAATGCAGAATAGAAACCAACACCAAATTGACCTATAATGTTTACATCATCGTCGTTTTTCAGCATTTTCCTTTGCTTTAGCAGCCTCCTTAAATGCAAGAGAACCACTCTTTGCAATAGTTCCAAGATTTTCTTCAAGCTCCTCTTTGCTCATACCGCAACCATTATCTTCAATAGTTAAAGTACGTGCTTCCTTGTTTGGAGTAACTCTTATATATAAATCATCCTTATTAACTTTTACATTTTTATCCGTAAGAGAACGATAATACAACTTATCAATTGCATCACTGGCATTTGAAATTAGCTCCCTTAAAAATATCTCTTTATTCGTGTAAATTGAATTAATCATTAGGTCTAACAACCTTTTAGACTCTGCTTTAAATTGCTTGTTTTCCATAATAAAATTCATTCCTTCCCTTCGTAATAGCCTGAAAATTTTAATATTATTTCACACTATTTTTAATACTAAAACGTATTATAGTTCTTTATTTTAGCAAAGTCAATAACAGAGTGCTAATTTCACAAATAATTCACAATTTAATATTCTTCTACTTCTATCACTGCTTTTTTCTTCTAATGCAAAACGTTTTTCTACACTTATTTTGCTTACTTGATTATCATCTTTGAATACGAAGTTATTCATTGCATCAAGTATAGATTTTGCTATGTTATCAACATCTGGTTTCTTTGTTGGACTTATCTTATTTTCTAGCATTTCCTCTACTTTTGCTTTACTTGTGCTTTTAGGAATTTTTAAATAAGCTATTATATTTATTGAAAGCCTTCCTTCTAGCATCTCGTATCTTGGATATTTTATTTTAAAATATTGCTGTATCAAAAATTCATAATCTTTTTGTTTTTCCAGGAGTATATACTCTTCCAGTATACATATTTACTCTTGGTCTTTCCTTTCCTACTATTTCCCCCGGTACTTCAAATTGATATTTCATTGTTTCACTCCTTCTTTAGTTGTAAATACATTTAATTATTCTTCTTTATTATTTAAGCTTTTTACATTTAAATTTTAATTACTTTTTATAATAAACTTCGCCCAAAAAGGGGCGTCCCTTTTGGGCGAAGTTAAAAATTATTCTGCATCTTTTAATCGTAAATATCCAAGCTCTACCCATCTATTATATGCTAAATTTAGATTGAATAATACTTTAGGTTTAGCACCTGCTCTGTTTTTATCAACCACGCACGCATAGTATCTTTCATCAGGGTCATCGTAATCCTTTAAATTAAAGAATTTATCGTCTACCTCATTTAATGAATATTCATAATTTTTATAATTTTCTTTGTGTATTTGTTTAAACAAACAAAGTGTATCTAATACTTCTTTTACAGTCCTACTAACGGCTAAATCGTTTATGTTTAAATTAATAGGGTCTGTTGCAGTTTCCGCAAGTTGTAAAGTTGAGCCGATAAACATATTAAAATTCTGTGCTAAGTTTGATAATATTGTTGCCGTTTTCTTTAACTCTTCCCCATTTCCAATATTATCAATATCTGTTTTCAGTGTATCATAAAATACATATTCAACATGCTCTTTATAATAATAATTCATTATTACCTTTCTTTAACTCATCATTTGTGTGGTCTGTTATATTTATAAAGTATATTGAATTTGCAACCTGTTTATTAAACCAGTTAGTTACCTTTATTGTTTGCGTAAATTCTGTTGATATTTTTGAAAGTCTTCTTGCAAATTCAGCCTGTGATTCATCTTCTTCTTTAACAACATATCCATTTTCATCTACTCTAACAGTTGTAGGGTCATCTGGTCTAAACTTGAACTCTAGTAACTCTCCTTCTGTTTTATGTAGGTGTTGACCGTGTAGCTCTTGTATTTCTGGGTTATTTAATATCGTTGTAATTAAGCATAGTTTCATTTTTTCTTCTGACATCTCATTAGAAATTAACAAAACTTTCTTTTTATGTATTAATGCAATATATGCAGCTAGATTAATTGTAAATCTACTCTTACCAGAGTTTGATGGCATCGCAAACGCCATTGTTTCACCTTGTCTTATTCCTTTGAACACACTAGATAAAATTTTAAATGGAATTGATAAACCATTTGTTAAAGTATTATCACCTCTTACCAAAAATCCAGTTAAATCATCATTTAAAACTGACCTTTTAAATTTTTCTGTTGCGGTAACCTGTTCAACAGCTCCTTCAACTTCTTCAACAGTCATTTTATCATATAATTCGTAATTTCTTATGTCTGCAATCTCTTTTTGTATATGTTTTACAGGATTTTCTCTACAGCATCTTCTAAGTGTAAATAATTTTTAAGCTCAGTATACGTCTTTTCCATTTTGAATTTAGAATTTTCATAATCAACTTGAATTTGATATTTGAATTCTATTAGTTCATCAGTTGTTCTGGCAAAATTAAATCCTTCTTTTGCAATTTCTGGTGCATACTTTTCACCATCTGTAAACAATACTGTTTTATAAACATCTAATAGCTGTTCATCTAAAAATAGACAATCTTTATACAAGAAATAATATGCAGAAATCTGTTTTACATCATTTAAAAGCAAACCAATATATCTCTTTTCAAGTTCAGTATCGGCTAATTCAACAGGGTATCCTAGTCCTTCTTCTTGCTTTCTTTCTTTTATCTTTCTTTCCTTTTCCTTAACCTCTGCATAGTCTTCATATTCAACATTGCCAGACATTTGCAATATTTGTAATTCATCTAAAGCCTCTTGAAACTTACTTTCACTAAGGAATTTTCTGATTTTTTCCATTCTGTCTCTATTTTCATCAGTTACCTTAATTCTATCAAGTAAATCATAAATAACTTGAGCATTTTCTTCGTTCATACAATTTATCCTCTTTTAATCTATTATTGTTATTTTTTCAATTACTGGTTGATTATTTTTTGCAACAGTTCCATTATCATCTTCAACAGTTGTGTCTGCACAAATTTTATCAACAACTTCCATTCCACTTGTAACAGTTCCAAATGCAAAGCATATTGTCCATCTAAAAATGTGCTATCTTGGTGAACTATAAAGAATTGTGAACTTGCACTGTTTGGCATAGAAGATCTTGCCATAGAAATAGTTCCTCTTACATGAGAAATTGAATTTTTTACTCCATTAGAAGCAAACTCACCTTTAATAGTCTTACTGCTTCCTCCTGTTCCATTTCCAAGAGGGTCTCCTCCCTGAATCATAAATCCAGATATAATTCTATGGAAAGTTAACCCATTATAAAATCCTTCATTTACTAAATTTGCAAAATTTTCAACTGTTATTGGTGCAACATCTGCATCTAATTCTAATGCTATTGTTCCATAATTTTTCACAACTATTTCAGCATGATGTTTTCCTGTACTATACATATTATTTTCCTCACTTTCATTGCTTATTTGATTATTTTGTATATTTTCGTCTTTATTCTCTGTGTTATTTTCCTTTGCAGAATTTTCTGTATTAGTTGTTCCTTCTATATTTGTTGAATTTTCTTCCAATTGTTTTTTGCTTTGAGAATTGCTGTTTATAACTGCATAAATTCCTATTGCAAAGCAAGCATTACAACTACAACCACTCCTATAATAATATACGACTTTTTCATGTAAATTCCTCCTTAATTATATAAATTATCTTCCATCATAAATTTACTTTGCCCCTTCAATAATCGCTGAAATAACATATCGACAGATTTATTTTTGTTAACTATTTTTTCTATAATTTTCAACTTCTTCCATTGATACATACTATCTTTTAAGATTTTTAGGATCAATATATACTGGTAAAATATCAATATGATTTCTTTCAATTATACGTTTTGGATTAAACCAAATGTTTTTACTTTTGAATGTTCTTTCTTCTTCATTATTGTCTATTGCATAACATATGATTACAAAAAGATGCCTATTAATGTAAAAATCATTCCTAAAAACCATTCTGTAAATTTTACTCCCATTTTTTCTCCTTTGTATTTACACCAGTTATAAAATATCATTCTTCCCATTAAGTGTCAATGTTTTTTTATTTAAAATATAAAAAATGAATTCAAAACGCTTGATTTTTTTTAAGCCTTTTAATATAATATAAAGTAAAAAATTCTCATTAAGTATTAAACTTAAAGAAAAAAACTCTCTTTTTATTTACTAAATATTATAAAATGTCGAAATATAGCGAATGATTTTCCTTGACTTTATACGTAATTTATATATAATATACTCAGTTATTTCTTAAAAGTTTTTATCTTTTATTTTGTATCAAAATCATTGATTTCTTCAATTAGCCGTTCTGGCAAAATTTTCTACATACAATTCGATTAAACTTTTAATAACTAAATTAAAATTATTCCAAATCTAGGAGGTTTACATATGCCCAATGAAAAGAAAAGCATATTACAACCAAAGAATGATGTAGTGTTTAAAGCATTATTTTCAAGAGGAAAAACAAGGATAACACAAGCAATGTTAGAGGCTATTTTAAAGATGAAAATAGACAAGCTTGAGCTTGATAAAAGTACAGATTTACTAAATGAAAATGCAGATGATAAAAACGGAAGACTAGATTTAAGGGCAATAATCAATGGAAACACTGAATGTGACATAGAAGTACAACTTGCCTCAAATGACAATATAGCTGAGAGATTTGTATATTATTGGGCAAAAATGTATGCTGCTAATTTAAAGATTGGTGATACCTACAGTGACTTAAGAAAAACAATATCAATAATAATTTTAGATGATGTTTTTAAATTAACAAAAAATCTTGAAAAGCCTCAGACCACATGGAAAATAAGAGAAAACGAAGAGTTAGATCTTATATTGACAGATTATTTTGAAATTATTATAATAGAGTTACCTAAAGTAGTAAAAGCATACCATAAAACACCGAACGATGAAGTACTCCAATGGATGCTTTTTCTAGATAATCCAGAGAAAGAGGAGGTATCTCGTATAATGGAAGAAAATAAAGATATTAAAGAGGCAAAAGAAGAATTGGATAGAATAAGTCAAGATGACTTATTAAGGCGAAGAGTTTTAAATAGAACACTTGAAATAGCTGACCAATTACAAATGAAAAAAGAATTAGAAGAAGCAGCAAAAAAAGTTAGAAGAAGCGAAAAAAGAGGCACAGCAATCAGAAAACGAAAAAAGAGGACATAATAAAAAATTTGCATAAACTTAATATTCCTATAGAACAAATTTCAAAAGCAGTTAACTTATCTGAAAAAGAAATAAAAGAAATATTGTCAACACATTCATACAATTAACTAGATACAACTTTAATGTTGTCACATTAAAATTTTAGAGTATATCTGAAACTCCACGTAAAATTTCAAATATACTCTAATTTTATTATGAAAATTTACTCTATATCATGCAACTATTCTATAAATATATCTGTGTTTGAATCTATGCGTTATTTACATAACGCATTTTTCTTATTTCTAATTTTTAACAAAATTAGAAAGTCCTAGCCAGACGCACAGGATATTTGATGCCGATGCCGTTGCCGTTGATTTTGCCATTACTAAAACTAACGCAACAGCCGTAGCGGATGATGTCGTTGAAGTAGATGGCAGTGGACGACCAATATGTTGCTTTTAATCCATATCCACTATAGTTCAAAGTTGTTATGCCTAATTCTCCTCCAAATGCTGCCAATTCAATGCTGGTTGGAACTCTCCATTCTCCTGAGGTTATACTTTTGCATTTGTAAATGTGTATGTAGCGCTATTATTATAATCACTTAATGCCATTACATTAAATCTTGCATTTCCACTTCCTCTTGCAGATAAAACATTTTTTGTTCCAAATGGTCCATTATAATTTGTTTTGCTTACATAATATTCTTTTAATCCTGTTACAGTAGATATTGTATAATTAGTGCCTCCCCATGAGCCACTTCCTCCTTTTTTGAAGTCCTCAAATATTATTCCATCTACCGTTCCATTTCCATCTACATCTGCATAATAACCTACTCCAGAAGTACCTGTAAACGTATTATCTTTTACTGTTACAGAATATGTTCCTGTTTTTTCATTATAATTTGTGTTAGATGCACTCTTTACAGTTATTGTTGCACTTCCTGCTCCAACTGATTTCACTGTTACTGTATTACCACTTACACTAACCGTAGCTACTCCTGTATTTGACGACCATGCACTTATACTTCCAGTACCACTTGCAGTGAATGAAGTACTATTTGGATATGTTATTGTACCACTATAAGATGATAAACTTAAGTTTCCATTTGCTTTATTTACATTCACTGTTTGTGTAGTGCTTTGAGTTTTATAGCCTGCTTTACTTGCTTGTACTGTTACTGTGAATGATGAGGTATTTGTTACTGTTGGCATTGTCGTACTGTACGTGCCTCCATTTATTGAATACTCTATTTTTGCATCACTTGGAGTTACGTTTACTGTTACAGCATTATGTTGTCTGCCATCATAAGTTCCTGTATATGGGGTTACTCTTAAATTTATACTTCCATTATTTACTGTTGCTTCATAAGTTGCTGTTTTTGATGTGTAATTTATTGTTTCTTCTGTTGTTATTGTTATCATTGTTTTCCCTGCCGTTGTTCCCGGATTTACTGTTACTGTATTTCCATTTAAACTTGCAGTTGCAATATTGGTATTTGAAGATGTTATGCTTACATTTGTTGTATTCTCATTTATTGTAAAAGATGTGCTGTTTGGATATGTTAAAGTTCCACTGTATGAAGAAAGTGTTAATTTTCCTTCTGCTCTATTTACCTTTATTGTTTCTGTTGTAGATACTGTTTTATATCCTTCTTTACTTGCTACTACTGTTACTGTAAATTCTGATGTATCTTTAATCTTTGGCATTTCTGCACTATATTGGCCACCATTTATCGAATATTCTAATTGAACATCTTGTGGTTCTACTTCAATATTGGTTAATGCTTCGTGTTCTTGTCCATCATATGTTCCAACATATGGTGTTAATTTCAACGAAATTGTCCCATTTTCCACTGTTGCTAAGTGGATTACTTTGTTTTCTGCATAATTTCCATTTGCTGCACTTTTTACAACTATATTAGCCTTTCCAGCTGTTATACCGTGGTTTTACTGTTACAGTATTTCCATCTAAACTTACTGTGGCAATGTTTGGTGCATCTGAGTTTACCGTTATCTCTCCTCCAGAAGCATTATTTGTTATCTCAAAACTGCCACTGTTTGGATACGTATATGTTCCATCATATGAAGATAATGTCAAATCTCCCGAAACTGCTACTCCTTCATAAGTTATTTCTACATCTCCGTTTTCCTTGTCTTTTAACAAAAATTTATATTGGGCATTAATTATAATGTATGCATTCTTGTTATCTATCTTTTCTGTTGAACTTAAATCATAATTTTTTCTTTCCTGTACTTATTTGTACCAAATAATTTTCTAAATTTACAGTTTTACTTTCGACTTGAATATCTACCTTTTCAAGTTCCAATGCTTCTTTTATTCCTGCTATTGTTTGTACTTTCTGTGTACTTTTTGCTCTATCAATTAGACTATTATTTCCAATTATTATACTAATACTTACGCCTGCTAATATCAATAAAATTACAATTGTTATAGCTAGTGTGATTAGCGTTATTCCTTTAATTTCTTTTGTTTTCATATAAGATTCATCCTTCCGTTTTTTATTAAGTAATATACTTAATGATAAAGAGAGAATCTTGCTTTCATTTATTTTTAGCTTGCAATAACAGTTTTAGTATTTTTTAATTTATTTTCTTTTTTTTATAATTTTTATTCTATAAAAATTTATTCTAGCACTTGATTTTCTATATTCTTTTGGTATAATACAAAGTATAAAAATTCTCATTAAGTATATTACTTAAACACATTTTTATATTTTTCTTCAAATTTTTCTATTGATATTGGCTTTTCAAAATAATATCCTTGTATCATATCACAATTTATTCTTTTTAGGTAATCAACTTGTTCCTTGTTTTCTATGCCTTCTGCCACAACTTCTATTCCCAGCTTATGTGACATTTCAATTATTGCCTCTATTATAATTTTACCTCGACTACTTTCTACTATATCATCAAAAAAACTTTTATCCATTTTTAGAACATCTATATTAATATTTTTTAACATGCTAAAAGATGAATAGCCTGTTCCAAAGTCATCCATAGATACTGTAAATCCCAATTTGTGAACATTCCTTTCCGCTTCTTTGCAAGCTCAACATTATTAACAACAGAGGTCTCCGTCATTTCTAATTCTATAGTATTTGGTTTTATACTATATTTATTTACAAAATCTATTAAATCATTTATATGATTTTTATTATACAAATGTAGTCTTGACTCATTTACTGATATTGGAAAGATTTTATAACCTTTTTTTTCTCCCAGTTTTGTTGTAATTTGCAAATACTTTCTAGTACATATGTGTCTAGCTCTGTTATTAACTCATATTTTTCTAATAATGGAACAAAAATATTTGGCATTACTACATCTCCATCTCTATTCCAACGTACCAATGCTTCTGCTCCTGCTAGTTTTTCAGTCTTTGTATAAAACTTTGGTTGCAAATAAATTACAAATTTATTATTTGCAATTCCTTTTTTTAATCTTTTTTCTAAAATCTTTCTATATTCTATATTCATATTATCACCTAAAATTATTGTTTACATTTTTCATAAAAAAATTTCATATTTTAGAAAAAATTATAAAACCCCAAACATGTTGAGGTTTTATTTTCCTATCTTCCATCATCTTGTTCAATTAAATCTCTTCTGTTTACTTTTGAACTTTCCTTATTTTTCTTAAGTTCTCCGCTTTCAATTATTTCTCGCAAAAAGTCTCCTAAATCTTTATATTTAATGCCTATTTTTTGAATGATTTCTCTTCTTCCTTTTCCTTGTCTTATCAACTCAATTATTTTTTCTTTTTTTGCTTCTCTTGCTTGCGTGATTTCATCTTGTGTAATAACTCCATCTCTTATAAGTTCAGCCATAAGACTTCTTATATTTTGTTCATCTTTTACTAATTGCCTCGATATTTCTTCTGCATTATATCCATATTTCAATAATTCAACTATTCGTTTTTTAGTTTTATCTACTTTTTTATATGAATCTATTTTGCCCTCCGAAGATAGCTTGTCTAATATTCTTCTTAATGTATCTTGCTTAGTTATCTTCATTTCTTTCATAATTTCACGTTGACCTAAGCCCGCTTTTTCTTAATTCTATCACTTCTTTTTTCTATTTTTTCATCTGCACATTGGTAAACTTCTGCTATAGATAACCTTCCTTCTTCAACAAGCCTATCAAGATATAAATAAGTTCTATCTACAGAAATACCTAAAGAACTAGATATCTCACTCACATTTCTTTTTGCCTTTGCCATACTCAATATCTGTTTTAGCTTTTCCTCAGTTTCTTTCTTATATAAATTTGTAGCCAAGCTATCAAGTTTTCCCTCTTCTACAAGTAATCCTATTATAAGCTTCACACGATTTTCATTTGTACCAAGTTCCATTGCAATCTTATCATAAGGATAATTTTTTTTCTAAGCTCTAATATCTTT
>VOFC01004886.1_pt1 | contig 21241 bp, 36 predicted proteins | sample 5384161 | NCBI WGS metagenome assembly VOFC01 (sample SAMN12384722, study PRJNA508395) | human gut metagenome | isolation source: healthy gut B | host: Homo sapiens
GCAAATGATTGGCAAAACTTTTCAACCAAAGCGCTGTAAAGTACCGTTTGCGGAAAATCATCATCGGCGGTAAAAAGGCGCCATAACCATATAAATGGCAATACAGGTTAGAATAGCAGCAATGGTACTATTGGACAGTGCATCCTCCAAGGCTGGCCATAGCAATAAACGGCCAATTTCACTGATACCTAACAGCAGTACACCATAAATTAAAAATGTAGTACAATAGCCTTTTAAGAACAACTTCCAATCGGGACTTTTTTTCTTCTGTGGCAGAAGCCGTTTTTTCTTCTTTATAGCGCCGAGCGCTTTCCTGCCACTTTTAGGCACGATTTTCTGAACCAGCGCACATACGCCATCGGAGCTGCCAATTAAAAAGGCGTCGTAAACGTGGTAACCACCGACACTGCCACGATAACCGGATAAAAAGGAAATCGCTGGTAACACCTAAAGCTTACACCCAACGTAGCAATAATGAAAGAAAACTCCCCAATCTGGGTCTGGCTCATAGCGCCATAAACGGAGGTTTTAAATCCTCACCGGCTATCAGCATACCAGCAGTCAACAATACCACTTTGCCCACAATCGTAACCACGGTCAAAATAAGAATAGGCACTAGATATTGCACCAACATAGAAGGCACAACCATCAAACCAACCGAAACAAAAAACACCGCGCCGAATAAATCCTTACAGGGATTGACCAAATGCTCAATGCGCTCCCCATGTCTAGTACCGGCCATGATGGAACCGGCCATAAAAGCACCTAAGGCTGTCCAAAATCCGATGGCATCAGCCAGCCAGACCATACCAAAGCAGATGCCCAGCGCACAGACTAATAAGGTCTCGTCTGTCATTAAATTCTGTGTTTTCTGCAAAAAGACGGGATTAAATAAATCCCCAAAAGCAACCATACCACCAGATATACCATCAGCTTGCCGATGGTAGTAGCCAGTTCCATCCCGCTAACGCCCTGGCTGACGGAAATGGTAGACAAAACTACCATCAAAAAGATCGCCACGATATCCTCTATCACCAGCGTGCCAATCGCCAGCTTGGTGAATTTGGCTTCCTTTAAGCCCAAATCCTCAATGGCCTTGATGGTAATCATGGTAGAGGACATAGATAGCATACCGCCTAAAAAGATGCTGTTCATGGTACTCCAGCCCATGGCAATCCCTACTGCATAGCCCAATACCATCATACCGCCAATTTGTAAAAAGGGCCGAAATGACCCCTTGTGCCCACAGTGGCCAGCTTATGTAAACTAAACTCCAACCCTAAGCTGAACATCAAAAAAAAAATTACGCCAATTTCTGCCCACAGATTAATATTGTTGGCATCCCCGATCGTAGGCACAAAACTGACCACCGGCCCAATCAAGAAACCAGCCAAAATATAGCCAATTACCATAGGCTGATTGATTTTTTACATAATAAGGTTGTGATGCCGGCCACAACTAGGAGCAGTGCTAAGTCTGAAATTAATGTCGCCAAATGTCCCATTGTATCACCTTTCTTAACTAAAATTCTTTTTACTATATTCGCTTTCTAAATTTTAAATCCCTTCATAAATGTTATTCTTTTTCACAATCTGAACATTCTCTTAATACTGCCATAAAACAGAAAAATCAATGGGCCTGTTGCCGTGGGCAATGTCCCATTGATTTTAAAATGACAGCATAAATTCAGCTTTTTTTTCTCTTGTTCTTTCTTTTGCAGTTGCTGATAAAATTTCTTTAATTCTTCTAAGAAGCATTTTTCCACCATTGTGAACTTGCGTTTTTCGGCGTTACCAATACATGCATCATATCCAGCTTCACATCTAAAAAGGCCAACGCGGCGAATTAAGCCCGCCGCCACATAAGGGTCCTCCTCACCAGCAAAGGAACTGGCCATAACAGCCACACCCAAATCAGCAGCAATGGCCTGTTTAACACTATCCTTGTCTTGAAAAGAAATGATGCTATTAGGGCAAATTTCATCTTCACCTAAAATCATGCAATTTTCCTCATAGGTATGCTCCTGCTGAATAATCCAAGGATAAGCGTAGGTCTCGACCACATCGACGGCTTCTTCCTGCGCCAATGGATTATTCTTGCTGGTATATAACATAAAGCTTTCTGTCATCAACTGCTCTGCCGCAAAATTACGGATACCCAGATTGTTCTGCAAGGTTTTTAGTTTGTCCACGCCTACAAAAGATGTCACGCTGATGGTGGAAATGCCCGCCAACAAAGAAGGAATACTTTTGTCAGGAAAGGTCTCTTTCACATGCACAGTAATCCCGGGATAAGCCTGTTTGCAGGCAATGATGACCCTGGGCATAATGGTACTGCAAATAGTGGGCGAAGCATCCACGTATACATCCCCACTAATAATATACCCGGGGCTTTCATTCGAATTGCGGATATTCTGTACCTCATTTAAAATGATGTCAATGGAGCCCATCACCTTTTCACCGTCCTCCGTCAGCTCCACACCCTGATTAGAACGGCGGAATACCTTATACCCTACCTCCTCTTCAAAATTATGAATGGCGTTGCTGATGGTAGGCTGGGTTAAATATAACTGCTTAGCCGCTTTGGATATGGAACGGCACTGTACAACTTCTTTGATATAACGAAACTGCTTTAAATTCATATTTTCACCTCATAAAAGGAAATTTACTACTTCCAAAACTGAAACCAGCTTTTTCGTTTTTTCTGTGCAGAGGTACACAATAACTGATAGAGATAGGCGAATGCCTTTTCTTCTGCTTTATTTTGAAATAAGATATGCAGCCGACCTCTGCTGTCTGTCTCATAGACCTTCCAAATGCCGTCCTCCAAAAGCAACCCCTGCGCCACGCGCCATCAGAAGAGGCATTGATGGTAATTTTATAAGGACTGGTATCCAACTTTTTTACTGCTTCTGCAAACTGCTGTCGATTCATCGGCATGTCCTCCCAAATTCCTAAAAATACTTTCCGCCAATAAGTATAACACAAATTGCGAAAGAATGATATAATATCAACAACAAAGAAATTTTAAGTACCTTTGGAGGACTATCATGCAATACGCTAGAATCATTTCAAAACGACTTCTACAATTTATCGGCATTTTACTGTTATTTTTATTGTTGTGGCTCGGCTACCTGCTGGCTTCTGAATACAAACCAGAGCCATTGGAACAAATCGAATTGGAAGGGCGCGCCGCTAAAACACTAACGCCTGGCCAATCCTTTTCGATTGTTAGTTGGAACATGGGCTACGGCGGCCTAGATGCTACTGTAGACTTTTTTATGGACGGCGGTCAAACTGTCAATCCGCCTAGCAAAGCTCACGTGCAGAATACTACAGACAATCTGGCAGCACAGTTGTACGCTTTGCAGGCAGACGTTTATTTTTTACAGGAAATCGACCGCAACTCCCAGCGTAGCTATCATATCGATCAAGCCCAGGTCATGCAACAAGCCTTAGAACAGTTGACACCTGTGCAAAGCGCCTTTGCCTATAATTTTCACGTAAAATTTATTCCTTATCCTGTGCCGCCCATCGGGCAAACCTACTCGGGTCTGCTCACGTTAAATAGCTTTTCTGCTACAGAAGCGATTCGCATCGGCTTTCCCTCCTCTTTTCAGTGGCCAGTGAGCGCTTTTCAATTAAAACGCTGTTTGCTGCTGGAACGAATTCCATTGGAACATTGTGAAAAAGAACTGGTACTAATCAATCTCCATCTGGAGGCTTACGATAACGGAGAAGGCAAAGCGCAGCAAGCGGCCCAACTGGCTCAGGTGATGCAAGAGGAATACGCCAAAGGCAATTATGTCATCGCTGGCGGAGATTTTAATTCCATGTTACCATCGGTGGATATCAACAAGTATCCCTTACAATTTACGGAATATTTTCAACCTGCCATGATAGAGGCATCTCTACTGCCAGACGGCTGGCAGTATATCACCGATGACAGTGTGCCCACGTCCCGTCTGCTTAACCATCCCTATGATGCCCAGCAACCAGACAATAATCAGTATTATGTCATCGACGGTTTTATTTTATCGCCCAACGTAACTTTAGAACAGGTCGAAACACTGGATTACCATTTCCAATACAGCGACCACAACCCAGTGCAAATACAGGTAACCCTGCAATCATAAAAAATTGATAACCTTGCAGGCCTCGTCCAGTAAAATAACTCTATCCCACAGCCTGTTATGGTGGATATCTATTTCCAGTCACGCAAAATATTTTTTAAGACAAAAAGAGGAGCCTGGATACAATCTGCTTGTATCGCAAGCTCCTCTTTTTATGCAAATATCGTGCCGCTGCACGTTCTTAGCTCTGTTCAGCCACCGATTTCTGCAAAGCCTCCACTTTATTCAACTGTTCCCAAGGCAAATCCAAATCGGTACGACCAAAATGACCATAAGCAGCGTTTTGCTTATAAATTGGCCGACGTAAATTCAACTCACGAATGATACCAGCAGGACGCAAGTCAAAAATTATCCTGTACCGCTTTTACAATTTTTTCTTCCGCTACTTTGTTGGTCCCAAAGGTATCTACTAAAATAGATACCGGATGGGCAACCCCAATGGCATAGGCCAACTGCACTTCACAGCGGTCAGCCAAACCGGCAGCTACAATATTTTTAGCCACATGACGAGCTGCATAAGCGCCTGAACGGTCCACCTTGGTGCAGTCTTTGCCGGAGAAAGCGCCGCCGCCATGACGGGCCATACCACCATAGGTATCCACAATAATTTTCCGACCAGTCAAACCGGTATCTCCTTGCGGACCGCCAATGACAAAACGGCCAGTAGGATTGATAAAATATTTGGTATTTTCATCAAGGAATCGGGCTGGAATTACAGGCTTAATCACCTTTTTCAATCACATCCTGTCGAATCTGTTCCAATGTAGCTTCTCCCTTATGCTGAGTGGAAATCACAACAGCATCTACACGCAACGGCTTGTCATCTTCATATTCTACGGTTACCTGAGATTTTCCATCAGGCAACAGATAAGCAATTTCTCCCGATTTCCGCAAATCGGTTAAACGGCGGGTTAAGCCATGAGCCAAATAAATCGGCAACGGCATAAAACTATCGGTTTCATTGGTGGCATAGCCAAACATCATGCCCTGGTCCCCGGCACCGATAGCATCTGCTTCGTCAATCTCGCCTTCTCTTGCTTCTAAAGCTTTATCCACGCCCATGGCAATATCCGGCGATTGCTCGTCAATCGAAGTCAACACAGCACTGGTATTACAGTCAAAGCCATAGCTGGCGTTGGTATAGCCAATTTCCTTAATGGTTTCCCGCACAATCTTTGGCATGTCCACATAACAGCTCGTGCTGATTTCACCGGCAATCAAGGCCATCCCTGTTGTTAAAAAGGTTTCACAAGCTACGCGAGCCATTGGATCCTTTTCCATGATAGCGTCTAAAATCGCGTCAGAAATCTGATCTGCCATTTTATCTGGATGTCCTTCTGTTACAGATTCAGAAGTGAATAATTTTCGCATGCTTCCACAACTCCTTGCATCAATGATGTTAAAATTCTGATTTTATTTTTTATCTAATTCGTTTCTCTTGCCTGTTGCTCCTGATACAGCCGCAACACCTGATCTAACAGGCAATCGGCGGCCGCTTCTTTGGAAAGCACCGGCAAAGCCTGTACGCTGCCATCGGCGCCATACAACGTAATTTGATTGGTGTCCCGGGCAAATCCACTATGCTCCCGGGTTAAATCGTTGGCTGCAATCAAATCCAAATGCTTGCGCTGCAATTTCCCCAGTGCATTTTGCTGGACATCGTTGGTTTCTGCAGCAAAGCCCACCAAAATCTGCCGTTCTTTATGCTCGCCCAGCCATGCCAGAATATCAGGATTACGCTCCAATTCTAAACACCAATCACCGTCTGACTTTTTAATTTTCTGCACAGCTACCGTTTTAGGCCGGTAATCGGCCACTGCTGCTGCTTTCACCACTGCATCGGCCTGTGCATAATACTGCTGCACCGCGGCAAACATATCCTGCGCCGATTTTACCGGCACAACGGTCACATTAGACGGCACCGGCTGACTGGACGGTCCGCTGATTAACACCACCTGTGCGCCGCGGTTGGCTGCCTGCCGTGCAATGGCATATCCCATCTTCCCACTGCTATGATTGGTCAAATACCGCACCGGGTCAATGGCTTCCTGGGTAGGACCGGCAGTCACCACGATATGCATTCCCTGCAAATCCTGCTCCCGTAAGCGGTCCAGGACCGCAGCAATAACCTGGGGACTGGCCATTTTTCCTTTACCGGACGTACCACAGGCCAAATGCCCCTCCACCGGCTCCACAAAGCGATAGCCTGCATCCCTTAAGATCTGAATATTGCGCTGTACCAGAGCATTGGCATACATCTGGTCATTCATAGCCGGCGCGAAAAAAACCGGTGCAGTCGTGGCCGTCACACAGGTGGACAGCAAATCATCAGCCAAACCGTGGGCCACCTTGCCAATAAAATCGGCAGTGGCCGGTACAATGAGTATACAATCAGCCCAGCGTGCCAAACCGATATGCTCCACCTGCCATTCAGGATTTTCCGTCAAAAGAAAACCCATCGGTATAAACAGGATTGCCGGATAACGTCTGCAAGGTCAACGGCGTAATAAACTGCTGCGCTGCCTGCGTCATCACACAGCGCACTGCATGCCCCCTGCTTTCCCAGCAAACTCACCAGTTCCGCTGCTTTATAAGCGGCAATTCCGCCAGTCACACCCACTAAAATATTTGCCATTGTCTTCGCTCCTAAACAGAACGCCGTCTACTTAATGCCTTCTGTAGTCTGTACATAAGTGATTTTATCTTCACCAATTTCCTGTAGCGCCATCGTAACCGGTTTTTTGCATCTCCGCTATTCATCGGTTCTGCACCGTCTACAATCTCTCTGGCCCGTTTGGCGGGCAGCACATACCAGAGAATATTTACTGTCTGCTTTTGTCAATAATTCATCAATTGTCGGTTCCACCATAAGAAAACCCTCCATTTTCAAATTGATTTATTTTCTAGTCTTACCTTTTTACCCTAACGTGCAAACATTTCGCCTAGCAACTCAGATTACGCCAGCTACGGCATTTTTCTGCTTTCATAATGGCTTCCATTTTTTCGGCGGCACGCTCCACATCATCATTGATGATGATATAATCATATTGATTTCGATAGGCCAGCTCGCCTTCGGCACAACTTAACCGTTTTTCCACCTCTTCCGCCGATTCGGTGCCTCTGCCTGTTAAACGGCGGCGCAGTTCTTCTAAAGACGGCGGCGCAATAAAGACCAGCACAGCATCTTCTGTGGCCTTGCGCACCTGCAACGCCCCCTGCGGGTCTATCTCCAAAATGCAATCCTTACCCGACGCCAGCACCTTTTCTACAAAAGCGCGAGGCGTGCCATAATAATTGTCATAAACCTGCGCCCATTCAAAAATCCATTTTGTTCCCGCAATGCCTCAAATTCCTTTTTTGCTGTAAAAGAAATATTCCCGTCCGTGTTCTTCCCCATTACGAGGTTTCCGTGTGGTAGCGGAAATAGAATACTCCCGCTCCCCAAATGCTGCCGCACCAGACCACAGACTGTACCTTTGCCAGTGCCGGACGGACCGGACAGCACAATCAGAACGCCTCGCTTTGTTTGCTGTTCCATAAACTACTTTCCCTCACAATCCTTGTTCTTTCCATCAATCAGCGGATAAACGGCCAATCAGTGTTTCGGGCTGAATAGCCGACAAAATAATATAGTCGCTATCCGTAAAAACAACTGCTCTGGTCTTACGACCATGGGTAGCATCACTTCCAGTACCGGCTTCCTTGGCTTCCTGCACCATTCGCTTAACAGGCGCGCTCTCCGGTGAAATCACCGCAATCACCCGTTGCACCGCCACCATATTATCAAAGCCGATATTCATAAATTGGTCCATGGCACATCCTCCTTTGAGGTTACTCAATATTCTGCACCTGTTCCCGCACTTTTTCTAACTCACTTTTCATTTCCACAACCAGACGGCCTGTTTCAGGTCATTGGCTTTAGAACCAATGGTATTGGTTTCCCGATTCATTTCCTGAATTAAAAAATCCAGCTTGCGGCCAATGCTGCCTTTTTGTTCAGCAATCTGATAAAACTGCTCAAAGTGACTTTGCAGCCGTACCAATTCTTCATCGATACAGCTCTTTTCTGCAAAATAAGCCACTTCCTGCGCTAACCGCTCTGCATCCACTGCCGCATTATCCAACAGCTCTGCAATACGCCCTTCCAATTTTTTTCCTTTGTAATCCACCAAAATAAATGGGCTGCGTTCCGCTACCTGGGCTGCCAGTTGTTGCAAACCGGCCACCTTTTCCCGCAGATTATCGCCAATATGGGCGCCTTCCTGCTCCCGCATAGCCACATGCTGCTCCATAGCCTGCCGCAGTACCTGTTCCATCAGTGGCCATAATGCCTTTACGTCCGGTTCATCGTCTCTTTTATAATAACCTCTGGCAACGTCAGCAGACGATAAGGGTCTGCTGCATAGCTAACACCCAGCCTGTCGGCCAACTGGGCCATCGTTTCATGATAAGCCAGCGCCCGTTTCGTATCAATCTGTACCGGTTTTTCTGCATCAGCCAGTTCCTGGGTGCGCACAAATACATCTACTTTACCCCGTTCGATATACTCGCCGATGACTTTTTTCATTTTATCCTCCAAGGCCAGAAACAATCTGGGCTGTTTGATGGTAACTTCACTGTAACGGTGATTGACCGCTTTCACTTCCACCACAATTTTCAGCGCGCCGTTGTCGCCCTCGCCCCGGCCATATCCTGTCATGCTTCTCATACTGTTTTTTTCGGCCTCCAGAAAAATTCTATCTTAATATTGTAACCCATTCCCCCATCAAAAAGAAAAGCCTATCTTTTCTTTTCAGACCGCCTTTTTTGCTTTTCTCTTGCCTGTTTGTCGCGGGCCTTTTACCTTTGTCCCGTTGCTTGATCGCTCCCGAGTCGGCTTGTTTGGCTCGCCCTGTTTTTTCGCTGCTTGCTTCTGGTTTCCCTTTTCGCTCTTTTGGTTTTTCCTTAGGCTTTTGCGGCCGGATTAAACACTTGGGGCCAAAACCGATTAAATCCTGCCGTCCAGCTTTCACCAGCGCTTCATGTACCAAATCATAATTTTTTCGGGTTACGATATTGCATCAACGCCCGCTGCATAGCTTTTTCATGGGGATCCCGCGGCACATACACCGGCTCCATGGTGCGCGGGTCATACCCGCTATAATACATGGCGGTGGCCATGCTGCCCGGCGTAGGAATAAAGTCCTGCACCTGTTCCGGATTATAGCCAATATCACGAATATATTCGGCCAAAATTACCGCATCCTGTAAAGTACAGCCCGGATGACTGGACATAAAATAAGGCACCAGATACTGCTCTTTTCCACGCGACGATTATAAGCATAATAGCGCTCCACAAAGCTGTCAAACACTTTACGCTGTGGCTTGCCCATATAATGCAGCGCATTGGGAGCCACATGCTCCGGCGCTACTTTCAGCAAACCGCTGATATGGAACTGACACATCTCATCAAAAAACGTAGGATCGGGATCGGCCATAATATAATCAAACCGCACACCAGAACGAATGAACACCTTTTTTACTTTGTCCAGCTTGCGCACAGTGCGCAGAATATCCAAATATTCTTTGTGGTCCACTACCAGATTGGGGCACAAATCGGGAAATAAACACTGCCGTTCCTTACAGGCGCCAACCTTTCGCTGCTTCTTACAGGACATATTGCGGAAATTGCCGGTAGGCCCGCCCACATCATGAATATAACCCTTAAAATTAGGCTGCTGGGTCATCAGCTTCGCTTCCGCCACAATAGACTCTTTGCTGCGATTTTGAATAATCCGCCCTTGATGAAAATTGATGGCGCAAAAAGGTACAGCCGCCAAAGCAACCGCGATGATCGGTAATGCTGAATTCCACTTCCTGCAAAGCTGGAATCCGCCAGCCTTTTCGTAACGGGGATGCCAGGTGCGTTGAAAGGGCAGTTGATACAATTCATCCATCTCCGGCTGACTTAACGGCTTTGCCGGCGGCAGTTGAATTAAATAACGGCCTCCATGGGGCTGTACCAAGGTTTTACCAATAAAAGGATTTTGTTCCCTATTTTGAATTGCAAAAGCCTCTGCAAATTTCTTTTTATCTCGTTTGATTTCCTCATAACTGGGCAACACCAAATAATCACCTTTTGAAGGCAGACTGTCGCTCCAATAGCAGGTGCCCTGCACGTCCCCGCATTTTATGCAACGGCCAGCCTTTGGCAAATCCGTGGCACAAATGCTTTAACTGATGCTCGCTCATGCCATACATAAGCAGATCCGCACCGGAAGACTCCAAAATGGAGGGCCGGACGGCATCCTCCCAATAATCATAATGGGCAAAGCGGCGCAAGCTGGCCTCCACACCGCCAATCATGACAGGCACATCGGGATAGGCCTGCCGTAGCAGATTACAATACACATCGACCGCCCGGTCCGGGCCGCAGGCCTTTTGCCCGCCCGGCGAATAAGCATCGTTGCTGCGAGGCTTTTTGGCAGCAGTATAGTGATTGACCATAGAATCGATATTGCCGCTGCCTACTAAAAAAGCATAGCGGGGCCGACCAAAGGTCATCACGCTTTCACAGCGAGTCACATCAGGCTGCGCTATGATACCCACCCGAAAGCCCTCATGCTCCAAAAAGCCGCCCTACCAACGCTGTGCCAAAGCTGGGATGATCCACGTAGGCGTCACCGGATACCAGCACAAAATCCAGCTCCTCCCAGCCTCTGCTATGGGCTTCCCTTTTTATTGACCGGCAAAAATAATTGTTCATCCATGGGCTCGCTCAATTCTTTTTCGACAAAAATCTTACCGGGATTGAAAAAAACCAAGCGGATCCAGCCCATCCTTCACAGCCTTTTTGAGCCTGATAACCGTCTTGGCCCAGCTCCTGTAAAACATAGGGCGCTTTCATAAAACCCAATGCCATGCTCGCCGGATAAGGTGCCGCCCAACTCCAACGCCCGCGTAAATAACTCGTCAATGGCCTGATTGACCCGTTCCATCTCGGCAGCGTTGTGTTTATCGGTCATAATATTGGGATGCAGGTTGCCGTCGCCGGCGTGGCCAAATACCACCATATTCAAATCGTACTTGCGGGCAATCTCCTTCACTGCCTGAATCATTTTGGGAATGTTCCCCGGCGGCACCGCAATATCCTCCCCAATTTTTGTCGGATTCATTTTGCCGCAAGCGCCGGAAATAGACTTGCGGGCTTTCCACAAGGCCGCCCGTTCCCCTTCATTATGGGCTACCTGAATTTCCACCGCACCGTTCTCTCGACAAAGTCCAATGACCTGCTCCAACTGCTGCTCTACTTCCCAGTTTTCGCCATCCACTTCCAGCAACACAAAAGCCTCTTTGCTGGTATCCAAACCGATTTGCAAAAAGTTTTCCACAGCTTGAATCGTCATTTGGTCCATAATCTCAATGGTAGTGGGCACAATGCCAGCACTGATGATGGCGCTCACGGTCTGTGCCGCAGCGTCCAAGTTATCATATTGGGCCAGCGCTGTCTTTATAGCCTCCGGCTTCGGCAAAAGCCGCACCGTAATGCTGGTGATAATGGCCAATGTGCCTTCCGAACCGGTAAACAACATGGGCAAATCCAGCCAGCCTGTCAAACCGTCTACTTTATTCCCTACCGTAAGCAATTGACCGTCAGGCAGAACCAGCTCCAGCTCCAGCACATAATCCCGAGTCACCCCATATTTAACGCCGCGGCCACCACCGGCACATTCGGCTACATTGCCGCCTAAGGTGGACATGCCGCTGCTGGAAGGGTCCGGCGGATAAAACAAGCCCTGCTTAGCCGCCGCTGCAATCAGCTCATTGGTCACCACGCCCGGCTCCACCACCGCATAGCGTTCTTCCCGATTAATTTCTTTGATGCGCTGAAATGCCGTCATCTCCAACAAGATCCCGCCTTCTAAGGCCACCGGGCCACCGGATAAACAGGTGCCTGCACCACGTACTGTCAACGGAATTTTATGCGCTGCCGCAATTTTTTTACCACATCCGCTACTTCTGCTGTGGTATGGGGCTTTACCAACACCTCCGGCTTATGGTTTTGAAAGGTGCCGTCAAAGGAATAAACCATCAATTTTTCTAGCTCGGTATGGACATTGGCTTCCCCCACCGCTGCTTGTAATTGTTTCAATGCCGCTGCTGAAACGGTCATACACGCTCCTCCTTCCTAGTTCGATGCAAACCATAACTTTCCGCCAACAATTCCACAATGTGCTTGGTTTCTACTGCAATGCCGTCCTGCGCCAAACCGTCTTTAATATGCATCAGACAGGCCGGACAGCCCACTGCCACTACCTCAGCGCCGCTTTCGGCAATGTGCGCCGTTTTTGCCGATTAATCTGACGGGATAATTCATAATATTTCAAATTAAAAGAACCACCGGAACCACAGCAGCCATCAGCCTCTTCCATCTCAAGATACGTCGCACCCGGCAGCGCCTGCAATAGCTGACGGGGCTGGTCATGCACCTTCTGCCCGCGGTTCAGATGGCAGGAATCATGATAGGTAATCTTCTGCCCAATTGGCTGTAGCAGCTCGGTGTTCAAACCAAGCGTCACCAAAAGCTCGCTGATGTCGCGGGTCTTTTTCCCCAGCAGCAAAGCCAAGCCATAATCAGGATGGCTTTCGCCCAGCACTTTGGCAAATTCCTGTTTCCACGCTAAACCGCAGGAGCCGCAGCCGCTGACAATATAATCCACATCCAGCTTACCGAAAATCTCCAGATTATGATGAATTAAATCGGCGGCAATCTCTGTTTCGCCGGAAGTAAACAGCGGCGTACCACAGCAATGCTGTTCCTTCGGCGTAATCACCGTCACACCGTTCAGATTGAGCACATCAATCAAATCCTGCCCAATCTGCGGATACACATAGTTCAGCATACAGCCGGTGAAAAAAGCAACCCGATACCGTTCCTCACCCTTGGCTTTTGCTTCCAGCGGTACCATGCTTTTCAGATGCTTTTGGGCAGCTTGGGAATTATCCGCCGCTGGTTAAAGCCCGCCATAGGCAGCGGCACCCGCGCCACCTGTCCGTGTCCATCCGGCGCCGGCTTAAAAATCAACCGCTGAAACCAAGCGCCGCAGGACAGACCAAAATCAAAAACTGCCGCCAATGCAGCGCCCGAAAAATGGACTGTTTGGTGAAAGACAACCCCCGTTCCTTTACAATCTCTTCCCGCATCTCCAGAAAAATCTGATAGGTATTCACGCCCGACGGGCAGTTGGCCATACAGGCTTTTACACATCACACATTTGCTCAGCATATCCACAAAACCGTCGGTCAATAAAAAATCGCTGTGCAGAAACTGCTCCACCAGATAAAGCTTGCCGCGGGCTGTGTAAGACTCGTCGTCCAACACCTGATGAATGGGGCAAAACTGCCGACAGGTGCCGCAGCGAATACACTTCGACAGTTCTCTGTCCCAACGCTCCAGTTTACTCTGCTCTACCTTAATTTTCGCCATTCTGCACACCTTCTTTCTGTACTGGATTGAACCGTCCGTCCGCATCAAACTGTTTTTTCAACTGTAGCCAGATTGTGTCTTGTCCCGCCGGCGCTAGCCCATATTGATATTGATAATACCAATTACCACAACCGCCTAACAGCTCCGCCTGTTGACAGAGCCATTGATATAACGCTCCATCAGCTTGAGCGGGCAGTAGCTGCAAGCTGCCCTGCAAAGGCGCATACCAACAGCCGATTTGTTGCTCCGCCAATTGTTTTAACATCACGCCGCACTGTAAGGACGGCACTTTAAAGTCCGTCGCTCCAAACAGTACGGCTGCGCAGCGTTTTGATATCACGCCATATTATTTCCGGACGCTGGCAAACCTGTAAGCCTATTTGCAAAGCCTCCGCCAAATCGCTAATCGCCTGCAATTCCCGTTTTACCCGTTCTTCACTGCCATTGCAGACCAAAATCAGCTTGCCCTGTTCTTCTGCCGGCTGCAAAGCCCTTGCCGCAAACCGATTCCAATACAAACAAACCTGCGGTGTCACACGCTGTTCCCGCAAGCCCCGCACCAATTCCATCAGCGTTGCTTCCTCCGCAATATCGGCCTCCAGCATAACCTGTACCGGCTACAGAGAAACCAGCTTTAATGTAAAGGCCAGCGGAATGGCCAGCGTTTCCCGGTTGCTGATATAAAACCGGCACATATCATATCCTGTCACATTTTTTACTGTTTTTTTCCTGCCACAGACAATACTGTGCCATCGGCCAGCAAAACTTCTAAGCCCAGCACCTGAAACCGAGGCTGGTTATACCGCAAGCTGGTCAGACAAATCATCTGCTCAGCAAAAAAAATCACCAAGGCTGACTGTCCACAAATCATCGGTCATCGCCGCCACATGCAGTCCCTTTTTCGCGAACAGCCCTTCCAGTTCCCCCAACGTCACAGCCCGTTCCGCAGTCACCGTCAGGTTTGCCACATCAATCTCCCGAATTTTGTTCCAATTCTGAAAATCAATGCCCACGCCTTCCTGCCGCTGATGTCTGGTCAAAATAGGCAAATGCTGTTCCTTTGCCTGCTGCAATAAATCCTGTAATTCTTTTATTCCATACGGTTTATAGGTGGTCATGCCAACATCCCTGTATTAAAAATGCCCTGCGTAATATTTTTATCATAACAAGGTATTATAGCATAAAAGCCACCGAGAGAAAACCTTTGAAAACCGATTTTCACAGAAATCAATTTAAGAAATTACTGGAACCGCCGAAACGGTATGCAGCAGAAACTGTTTCACAGGAAACAGTTTTTGTCTGACAATAGAAAAACGATGACTGGGCGAAACGCCCACCATCTGTCATGGAAAAGGAGTCGGCGATTTACCGACCCCCTTGATATAACGATATAATGATTCGTTACCCCTTCGAAGATGACTCGGCGCTTTACCGACCCGCCGGATCAGTCATGCTGAAGGAACAGAAAACATCTTCTGAAGCCTGCCGCTCAGAATTCCAGCGCAGACAAATAGACTGCCCACTGGGTAAAGCAACACTTCCCCAACGAACAGTCCAGACATCCGCTCTTTCTGTTTTATAGCTTCTCTCCTCTTTCGCTTCATTTCACCGCGCAGCTACTGCTTTTTCAAATCTTCCTGAAAGAGCTGCTCCATCAAAGCCTGATATTGCTGCATTTTTTTCTGTTTTGCGAAGTTTCTTGGCATAGGCTTCCCCATGTTCCAACAACGGCAGCATATAACTCCACAGTTCTTTCATTTTGAACAACACCGGTTTATCGCCGGAAAATACCTGTTGATAGCCTTGTAACAGTGCATCGTGAAATTGTCGGAGCAGTTGCTTATCCAAGGGCTTCTGCTGCTGAATTTCATCCAACAAACCGGGATTGCGCAAAATGCCTCTGCCCAGCATCACCGCCTGCACATTGGGAAAGGCTGTACGAAAAGCCTGATAATCACCGACGGTAAACAAATCGCCGTTATAACACAGCTTGTGCTTACTTTCCCGCGTCGCCTGGGCGAACGCCTCCCAGTTGGGCCGATTGTGATACAGATCCTTCTGCACCCGCGGATGGACAATCAATTCTTTCACTGGAAACTGATTGTATAAATCCAACAAATCGGCAAATTCAGCAGGCTGCTCCACGCCAATTCGCGTTTTGATAGAAATATCCATTGACAGCTCGCTATAAATTTTTTTTTCTAAGAAATGCTCCAATTGATCTGGCTCCGCTAAAAAAGCCGGCTCCTTTTTTCTTGCTTACCACCGTAGCCGCTGGACAGCCCAAATTCAAGTTGACCTCGTTGTAACCCAATTGTTCCAATTCTTTGGCAGTACGGATGAAATGCTCCGCCCGATTGGTCAAAATCTGCGGCACCACCCGCATGCCCGTGTTATGCGCCGGCAAAATGTCATTGCGCTCCCGGCTGGTAAAGCTGCCGTGTTGGTTCGGCGCCAAAAAAGGCGTATAATAGCAATCCACATTGTGAAAAAATTTTTGATAGGCATTGCGATAGATGTAGCCTGTCACGCCCTCCATAGGCGCCAAATAATATCTCATAAAAATCTCCCGATATTTGATAAAAAAAAGATTGTTATCATCCGTTTTATTATAACAAACCGTGCAGAAAAATACTACCATGTTCCTCACCATTTCCAGCGTTGCAAAATTTTTTTATTCACATTTTTAAGCAACTACAGACTGCCAGCAGCGTGATAACGGCCATGACAGCGATTCCTCCAAAATAAAATTATTTTTTACAAAAATTAACAATTTTCTAAAAGGATTGTCAATTCCTTGCTGAAAGTAGTCTTTTCCGATTAGGATATTGAACAGAAAGAAAAGGGAATTCACCAAAACCTTCTGTTGGCTCCAATTCATCTGCCAAAGGCGCCAATCTATCTGTCATGCAGACGAAAGCGTGAATTTGCTGTTTCTGTTTCGGGCAAAAACAAAACAGCGACTGCAATAGACTGCTTGCAGAAATTAAATCTATTGTGTTCCTTCTTCTCTTTTTTCTGGACGATTCTAAATTTCAGAATACTTAAGGAATGGTGAAAATTATGTTCGATCATCAGGCAACCGACAGCAATCATGCACTTCTTAATTGGGAATACCGCACAGTTCCAGAAACCTGCTTCCATCCAGACTGCGGCACCTATATTTCCTATGGAATTCAGGCTTATCAATGTTGCGGTGGACACTGTCAACTTATTTCTGCTGTTCACGATATTTCGACAAAGCAATCCTTTGTAGAGCAATTAACAATTTTATTTACCAAACAACAGCTTTCGCCGCTGCACTTATTAGAAGTGATTACCGATTTTCTGCCCTGACCTCAATGGTTCTCTTGTTTGCAAGGCATAACGGCCCGTTTTTGTTGAAAACCAACAGAAACCGACTTGGAACTGTTCTTTGTCCTTTGCCTACTGTCTGCCAGCGTTTCTGCTGCCAATCGGTCTATCGCGTAACAAAAAAGGACAGCCCTTTTGTTTTTCACGTTTCAGCCGAAAACAAAAAAGCTATCCTTAATGAATTAAAAATAAAAAGATTATCGTATAACATACACATGATGCCAAAAAACATTAGGCCAAAAAAATCTTAAAGGCGGTAGGCAGGGCAATCTCTCGCTCCATGGCAGTCCTATCGGCCCAGACAAACAGCGGGCTTTGCTGGCTGCATTGCAGATAATAACAGGTCATGTGCCACTCTACATGGGTAAAGATATGCTTGCCCGTTTCCATTCGTTCTATGGCCAGCGGCTGTACCTCCCAGGCAGCGGCCTGGTCTAATGCCTGCTGTGCTGTTAAGTGCCCCTCTGTATTGGGAAACTGCCACAGCTTGGCCAAAGACCGGTATTGGGCCGCTTCTGCACAGCCACGGCATCGCCGCAGCGCAACACAAATAAGGTTTTTTCTTCTATACGCCGTTTCTTTTTGGCTTCCTTTGCGGCAGCACATCCCAGCTCTGATTAGCATAGGCCAGACACCAGGGCTGTAACGGACAGCGACTGCACTTTGGCGCGCCGTTAGGTACGCAAACGGTGGCACCCAGTTCCATCAGACTTTGATTGAAGGTATAGGCCCGTTCCCCCTGGGGATATACGGCAGCCAAATTGGCCGTTATCTCTTTTTTCACCGCCGGCGCCAGTATATTGGCAAAATTTTCGGTAAACCGGCTGATTACCCGCAGCACGTTGCCGTCCACCGCCGGCGTGGGCCTGTCAAAAGCAAATGGAGGCAATGGCGCCGGCGGTATAATCGCCAATGCCGGGCAGCGCCCGTATGGCCCCATAGTCGGCAGGAAAAACGCCGTCATACTGTTCCATAATGATTTGCGCCGCCTTTTGCAGATTGCGCACCCGCGAATAATAGCCCAGCCCTTCCCATAGCTTCAACAGCACATCTTCCGGCGCGGCGGCCAGGGCTGCAATATCAGGCAGTTGCTGTAAAAAGCGCTGATAATAGCCTTTCACCGCCTCCACTCTGGTTTGCTGCAGCATAATTTCCGATAGCCAGATGTGGTAAGGCTCTTTGTCCGCCCGCCAGGGCAGTTGACGGGCGTTCTGTGCATACCAGGGCAGCAGCACCTCCGGCAAGCGGGCATAGCGCTGCTGTTTTTCCGCCATGATTTGTTGGATACGCCCTATGATTTTTTCATAGACGGGAATCATGTGGGGCTCGCTGCATTGCTGCTGCCAATCCTGAAGGGCTACCCAGCAAACCTGACTGTTTTCATCGGGCTTAACGGTCAATGGTTGCTTGTCCGACGCGATAAAGCTTTATAGGCTATGTTGTAGTGTACATGGGCGGCTACCGGCTTTCCCTTTTTGTAATGCGCTTTTACCGGCAGACTATCCAACGATAACATGGCGCTGGTCACCGCAGTTAATTGCAAAATTCCCGTTTCTTCCCTCCTCCGCCGCTTTTTGCAGCAAGTTTTTCTGCGCCGTCGGCATGGCCGCCAGTCCAGGCCAGCGACTGATAAATATTGTGATAGACCATCAGCATGGCGTCCAAAGACGGATTGAGTATGATAGACGAAACGGTAATGTCCGTTTTCTGGCCGTTGCAGCAGAGCATTGCCCATACTGTCCCACTGCCGCAAAATTTCTGCTTTGCTGGCAGCTTCGGCTTCCCCTGGGGCTGATAAGCTATCAGTTGTTCCTGTAATGCTTTCATGGCTGTCTCACCCGCTCTACTTCCTCAATAATTGCTCCGGCTTGGTTTGAGCCAGTTCATGAATGGTTTCTACCATCAAATCCATAAAAATGCGGTCAATACGGCTTAATTTATACTTTTTACTATAAATATACCCCCACCTCGATTTCCAATTTACAATCAGAAATGGGAACGGCGCGAATGCTGCCATTTTGCAGATAAATGTCGTCCTGTGACATAAACTCTGGAAAGAAGGCCACGTAATCATCCTGGGCAATCATTTTTTCAACAGCTCCAAATCGTCGGTGCGCAGGGTGATATTGGGCGTACAGTGTTTGCCCAGCACAGTTGTCCACACTGCATGGTCCTTCTGAAATTCTTCCCGATAGGCAATATAAGGCTCCCTGCAGTACCTCCTCCAGCGTGATGCTCTCGGCGTCCCAAAAGGGCGAGGAAGGCCCCACATAAAGCAAATACCGGTCGCTGAACAGCGGCACATATTCCAAATCGCTGTTCAGCAATTCATCAGAATGAATGATAATGCCCAAATTGTCAATACCGGTGGACACATTGCGGATAATCTGCGAGCTTTCCGCCGTTGTGGCGTCCAGCGTAAAGGGCTGGCCGTTCTCCTTTAGCTTTAAGATAATTTTGGGTACAATATGATTATAAAACACTACAATGGAGGCCAGTTTCACTACCCCTTTGTTTTCATAGGCGCTGACTTCCTGAATCATTTCTTCGATGGTATCAAAAATAATTTCTGTTTTTTCCAACACAACCAGCCCGGCCTCCGTCGGCGATACACCGCGGTGGTGCGGCGCAGCAGCGTAACGCCCAGTTCTTTTTCCAGCTTAGTAATGCTGGCGCTGAAAGAGGGCTGGGAAATAAAATTCTTCCGCTGCCACCGAAATGGATTTATATTTCACAGCTTCTGATAAATAATGCAGTTGTTCCAGCTTCATAGCAGAGTTCCTCCTCCCTGTCCATAGTTTCTATTTTTATTATTTTTATCTGTACGAAACGGTGCAAACCTGTTAAATCTTTTGATTATTTATACTATACCATAGGTTTTATCTTTATTATAGCGAATTTTTTGGTTTTTGGCGAAAACATTTTGCAACTTCCGCCGATTGCAAAAAGTTTTTTCTATATCTCATATCAGGAAACCATTCTTAAAAAATAAATTCAAATTATGTATACTATAAACAAGCTAACGGGGTTCCGGAAACCACGACAAACAAAAAGCAGTAAACAAGGCTCTTATTGTAAAAACACTTTATCAAAATCAACTAGGACGGTGAACACGCTGTGTCTGACTCTCAAACAATAGACAAAAATACTCTGATTAAATGGGCTGTGGTATTTATTGCGGCGGCAGCAATCTGGTTTATCCCCTGCAATGAAATTTACTCCCCCGAAGTAAAAAAATTCTTATTTGTAACCGCTTTAGGTATCTTATTGGTTGCTTTTGAACTGATTGACTTAATGGCTGTTTCCATGATGTTCCCCATCGGCTACATTCTGTTCGGTCTGGCTCCGATGGATTCGGCCTACGGCGCTTGGCTGGGCACTACGCCCATGGTGGTTATCGGCGGCTACATGATTGCCAACGTCATGGACCGAATTGGCTTACTAAAACGGATTGCCTACAAGTGCATCTTATTGGTAGGCGGCAGCTATTACGGCCTGCTCTACGGCGTGCTGATTGCCGGCTGCATTTTTGAACACCCGCCACCGGCGGCAACGCATGGGTTATCATGGCGGCCTTCACCTTCGGCCTGTGCAAAACCTTTGACTTGGGTAAAACCATGGACTCGGCCCTCATCATGTTCGTGGGCGCTTTATCGGCCGGCGCGTCCTGCGTATTCATTTATACGCCGTACTTCTTGTCCATCTTATTTAACTCGGCCAAAACTGGCTGGCGCTTCCTATGCCCCAACCTGGATTCAATATTTCACCCAAATGGCTCCTTACGTGCTGTTCATTCTGGTATTGGTGTTCTTATTGCCTAAAATTTATAAACCGACAAAAAAAAAAATTGCCGGGCAAAGAATTTTACCAGGCTGAATACGCCAAACTGGGCAAAATGAGCTTCGATGAAAAGAAAGGCACCGGCTTCATGGTTCTGTTAATCGTGTTCATGCCGACCGGTTCCATTCATCACATGGAATTAGACTGGGCCTTCATCCTTATTCCATGGTTGATGTTCATCGGGCGTGAAGGTTGCCAGCTCCGACGACGTAAAAAACGTAGACTTCAGCATGGTGTTCTTCTGCGTAGCCTGCCTGTCTATCGGTAACGTATCCAACTATCTGGGCATTGGCACCATGGTAGCAAACCTGTTAATTCCAGTTCTGCAGCCGCTGTCCTCCACTGTTGTGGTTGGTGCCATCTATGTCATCGGCGTTGTTTTGAACTTTCCTGTTGACGCCGTTTGCCATCCTGGGCGGGTTCAGCGAACCAATCGCACAGGTTGCCGC